>Ga0210059_1000005_pt1 | contig 148299 bp, 103 predicted proteins | sample Ectturendosymbi2_FD_188042 | JGI IMG/M metagenome (GOLD analysis project Ga0210059, IMG submission 188042) | Ecteinascidia turbinata endosymbiont from Florida, USA - Sample 2 (SPAdes) (version 2) | ecosystem: Host-associated > Tunicates > Ascidians > Unclassified | place: Key West, Florida...
CCACGAACTTTCAACGTTGAGCCTACGGGCGAAAAGCACAGCACCACCTGCGAAACAAGACATTGGTATGCAGCATATCACGTGCGATGGCTTAACACCGGCTAAGTGGCACAGCTGGTTGATCCCGGGCCGTGAAAGCTGGCAGGTTGGGTTCGATTCCTGGTCGGGCCAAAATCGAAGCCTTGAAAAACGGTACTTGCCGCTTGTGCAGCATCGTACCAGGAGTTGATGGTTGGGTGCAAGGAACGTTTCACGCGCGGTGCTGCCATTGACTCGCCACCAGTGCAGCATTCACTGCGAAAGCAGCCCAGTGCTCAGGCATGCGGAGATGTAGACCACTCGTGACATTCCGCAAGGAGTATAAAACCGATTATTGCTGAACTGAACTGCTGGATGAAAAACTCTTCAAAATTCGAAACAGACGTCTACATGATCATTTTTACGAGCACACCATTTTAAAATAATCAAAATGTAAATGAATAAAAAAATGTAAGTAAATAAAAAAATAAGAAAACTGTCAGAACCAAAAAGAATTATCAGAAGCAGACGTTGTGCACCCTGCACGCGCGAAACCTTGGCTGCACTCGAGTCCTCGGTTTTAATAAAGACGTGTAACAAGTTCTGCTGATGAGCGCCGAATGCTCCACCGCAGCAGATTTCTACTAATCAGCCAAATAAAGGTCACGTCATCGATACATGTGCCACTTAAATATTTTTATATACCCTCTCTTGAAGCATTGGAAGAGTGATTAAACAAATCCACGAAGCAGCTGGTCTTGACCAATGAATATTGATCAGTCGCTTATCAGCAAATTGCCGCAGCCAAATAAATGTGCAGTTAATTTACTCAGAGATAAAATGTTCCGTATTTAAAGCACCGTCAGTATTTTATGTTTAAACAGAATATGGAACATAGTCGTGATATAATTGGGTATGTACGCAGATAACCGAGATAGACTTTGTTTACCTGCAAACATGTGGTTCTTACAGTATTTAGAGTTGGATTATGTTGACAAAAGTATTTCAGTCCAAGGCACTCACAGCACAAGTGGGAATCAGGGAAAATGCCTCTTGAATCCCCTTTCTTTGGCACACAACGCGATGTGCACAAAGGGAGTTCTATTTGAAAACGAGATACTGATGATGCTTAAAACGCGAAAATCTTTTCTCTGTCCATAAATAAACTATACATTGATTTGGTACTCAACTAATCGGTCCACGTAATTGTTTTAGTAGTTTTTAAACACCTTCAGCTGCCTTCGAACTCTGTCGATGAAAAACTTCCAGCAGTTTTCTCGCGAGTCCTCCAATCCGGCACCTTTCACTTCATTTCTTACGCCAGCGATGACGTTTTCAACTTCGTCTTCCGGTAAAAGTTCCGGGATTTCCCCCGAAGCAAGCAGATCGTTGACCAAGACCAGAAACTTCTCGTCAGGAACCTGGAGCACAACAAATTCCCTGATTGCTGCCGCAGAGCATAGTTACACTGTCGATGGAAGCGTTGCCGTTATTACAAGGAACAATAAAAAAATCAAGCACACTCGAAGCGGATTTGCTATTGATGGCTTTGCATGTTCCATGAAACGTTCCCACACGCCATATTGGAAAATAGTTCTCGTTACCAGAACCTGGCCCGTGGTGTTTAGCAAGACGATGCTACCTACCTGTGCATCCGTGAGCAGGAACATAGTCCCAATACCCTTCAAACCAGCTTTCAGATAGAGAGTTGCCAGGTCAACTTTCAGGTCGGGAATTCCGTATCCTTTTCTCAGCGTAATCTGGAATACCTCCAGGCCGGTTATGTACGCAGCTAACCGAGACAGGCTTTGTTTACCTGTAAATATGCCGTGCTTACTAATGCTTGGATTATGCCGACTTTCAGTCCAAGGCACTCACAGCACAAGTGGAAATAACGGAAAATACCTTTTGAAACCACCTTTCAAGGCACGTAACGCGATACACAAACAGCGAAGTGATGGAAACAGCTTCGCTCAACGCAGCTAGGTCTTCCCAGGCACTTACGCAGGCTCGTAGCCATGTTTTAAGGTTTGGCGAGGGGTAAAATACATTTTTAGAGGGGCAAGTTTTTGTTTTATGGTATGTTTAAAACAAATGTTTCTGGACACAACAAACATTTTTTTTGGGGGGCACAAAAAATTGGGGGGAAGTAACCCCTAATGCCCCCCGTGGCGACGGGCCTGCATTTATGGCTTAGAAATTGACAAAATAGCAAGCAAGGAATTACCATGAAACAAGTCGTTTATTTTTTTTCAACGACCAAATGCGAAATAAAGTCAACGAAGATAGACTGAACACTGTGATTCACTCTGCCGGGTAAAAAGATGACTTTTGGAATGAAAAAAGGCTTGTGGAATCAAGATGGGCAAAAAAAGACGCCACTTCAAAGCCACATGCATAACTTCTGTACCTGATCCGCCGACACCAACAAGCAGCGCGTTGCCACGCGGCGACTCCAGTATCCTGTTGATCCTCGCCACGTGGGACATCGCATCTTCGAACAAGACGAGGTTCATCACAGCGTTCACTTCGTTGTAAGCTTCGAGCGTGTCAACCAAGAGCTTCTTCAGGGCTGGCCATCCCGAAATCTGGAAGAACAAAATGCCAGTCCTATCGAAAAAGCTTACAGTGCATCTGTTCTTACGGTGGGCTTAGGGAACTGCAAACTAGTGGTAACTACTGAAACCAAAGGGAGAGCTTAATTAGCAGTGGGAAGATGGTGCCAGGGTACAAAAGTAAAACAGATGGTTTATTTGAATTCCGGAATGACTGTTCATTAATTGGTTAAAAACTAATCGTCTGAATAGATATAAATACATTGGTTGATGTCAGCATCTTAATGACAAATAATTGACGATTGGCAATAAAAAAACCTTGCAAAATAATATTTTCTTGGAAAAATAGCGCATCCCAACAAAAATAAGAGGACAAACTTTACTATCAGACAAACAGAACAATGAAAAAAGTAGCAAAAAAGTACAGGTAACAGCGCACTTCGTTTTTGTATCGGAAAATGCAAGTTATGTAGAGTGAACTCTCTCTCTCTCGTCTGTCGGTCAAGAGCAGTTGCATCGACACCAACAAATTAATATCTGACCTGAGTGCATCGCAGTTAACTGTAGATCACTCACCGGCATGTACTTGCTCTCGCCAACACCTGCTGCGAAATGGCAGTACATCAGTGGTTCGGCCGTCAACACTTCATCCGGGACATCATCGAAGTATTTCTTGGCAAACTCGAGCTTCAGTCGCTGGAAACTTTCCATGTCCTGAAAAAAACGCGCTTTATACGAAACGCCTGGACACGGGTTTTGTGACTGTCAGGCCATCGGCAAAGAAAACAGACGATCATTGGTTCAGCGCTTCACAACCAGTGGGCTGCTAAATTCTTTCATGGAGGGTCGCGGAACTTTTCAAAATTTTACAATTTTCCGGTATTTAGGCTGACTAAAACGTTTCTTGAAAATTAGCCGATTTTTATTGATTCGATCGGGAAATCGGAACTAGAAATCCGCCTGTTGTTAATGTTTTGTTCCTTTGTCGTGTCTCAGTTTTTCGTTTCAGTTTTACCGCGATATCTCATAATTAGCCCAAGAAAATTTTTTTCAGTGAAATTGGGTCGCAAGCTGAAATATATTTTAGCCTATAGGTTGGGGAGCACTGCAACAGATAATCAAAAATAACTCCTGTATAGACAAGATTTCAAGTAAGGCTTAGTAACGCACCAATTCTTCGAATTAAGTCAGTAACTAACACTGGCCTGATAGTAAAAGCCAACCAGCCTTGCGGCTTGCAAGCGGCCAACATGTCAAATAACATCACTTGCGTCAGACCAGCAATTAAGCCATATATTAAACCAAATCACACTTGACACTGTTTCCAACAGTCGAGAATATATATTTGAAAATAGTGTGACGCATCAGTAACAAAACGTATTGTAAACGGCGACTACGGCAAAAAAGCAAGTGACAAAATGCTCTGTATGTTGCTTCATGCCATGTTCCCGTTCGTGCTTTGATGCGAGTGACCGTGAACATCGGTTCTGAAGCGAACGCACCACGTGGGAAAGCATGCTACAGCGGCCCAGTGACAGTTGCGTGGAAACTGACACTTAAAAATGTATTCCACGTTTGGTGAACTGCAACATCAGTGACGCACATGCAGAGTAAATCAGGCCAGGCAGGGTAACCAACAACGGCTTCTTGTCAAACAACTGCTTTTGCAAAACGGTACGGGCTTATATGCATTTTACTTCAGTTGAAAACAAGTATTTTGTGCTGTTAACCTGATCCAATATTTTTAGTCGTTACCCAACAAAATTTCATTTATTTTCGTCGTTAACTTATAAATGTAGAAACACTGCGTTCAATATTACGCAATTAGCTAACTACCTTATCCTCTATTAACTTGTCCCCGTAAACTCTGGACGCTTCGTGGAGCCACAATCGAACCAAATCGTTGATGCTTTTTACACATTCATTGCTCGAGAAGAGAATTCCCTGCAAGAGTTGAGCAAACATCACCAGGTATAATACGAGCACCTCACCACAATAAACACACATCAAGATAGTTTACGTAGTTCTCCAGGAGGCGCAGGTAATACGGTTGTTACCAAATGACTATTCAGCAACACGTCGTCGCTCCCACTTTAATAGCAAGCATCTATTGAAAGTTTGCCAGCAATAGGGCATAAGCTGTCATGAATGTTTTCCATTTAAGAAAGAGTCACGGGGTGAGAGAAAGACTAGCCGGGTTAAAAATAACACTGGAAACCGGCAGCGTTTGCCATTCGTCATGATTATGAATAAAAAAATCACGTTTCTAACAAAAAGGAACAAGAAAAGAAGTAACGCGTCATTCAATACCTACCTGAAAAATGTTGGACAGATCTCGCAGATTGAAGATGTAGTGAAACTTAATGGCGGTTGGGAGAAAAGTGCTGCTCACTTTAGCATGCAGGGCCAGGGCGGCTTGGGCCATGGTTGGGGCGGCCTTTTGCACAGCAACAGGAAACCCACCCAGTTGGAGATGCTGGCTCACAATGCTGCTGTAGATCGTTAGCAGCGCGTCCTGCAAAGCGAGAAAGTAAAAAAAAGTAATTAACGCAGCAGGTTCGACTTTCTACTCTCGAGCAGCAACGACATGACCATGGGCATCGGAAGGGGGCACGTGGGAGAGCCAAGCCCCCCTGGATTTGGAAATTTGATATTTTCCTATTAAATTTTTAGTGAGAAAGGTTATTCCAGTTTGGAGTTGGTATAATGAAATTTCACCACTGTTGGCCCCCCCTAGAAAAATTCCTTTCGGCGAGCATAAAAAAATCCTTTTATTCCCCTCTGGAGAAAATCCTTCCGACGACCATGGATATGACGCTTTGCTTTTGTGGCAGTAGTTGATACAAATTGCGCAATAACGTCCAGATATCGCATGCGTGGAAAGCTGTCGTCCTTTACAAACTTTTCAAACATCAAAATCAATCAATCGTTTCTTCAACACGTCAAAAACCAGTGGCATTAGCATTGGTCAACATGTTCCGACTCACTTGGCCAGGAAAGCTGACAGCAAAGACGCTAAAATGACGTTGAAGCCTCGGGTTAATAGTGAACGAACCAGCAGTGGGGTTCATGCAGGCAACATACTGCACGTTGTTGATGTCCTTCAATATCAGCTTGGTCCTGTCGTACCAGTGACTGAAGTCCATGTGCTGCCTGCAATGCATCGCAGACGTCTGTTTCAAGAGAACAGCTCCAAAGCGATTTGTGACAGCGAACAAGGTAAATTGAAAGAGGAAAACATAAGCAGCATGGTTTGAAATACAAGGAACTCAGGACAAAAACATCTTTATCAACTAAACTGGGAAAGCAATGTATTGCCACCAGGAGGCACCAGCTCGGAAAAGGCACAAGCTCAAACCCAATGCCAGAAAGATTTGAAGTTAGCACGTCAGCTAATCTGACAGTGACAGCTTGCAGGGATGTCTAGCTCAATGACGTTTATGAACAAGCAACAGCAAAATGTGTTAGCCTTGATGTCCCAAAAAGGAGCTATCAAAAGCAGTCGGTCGGTTATGACCGTTATGTGCATCCTACTTCGCAGCGCTACAAGGCGCTTATTTGAACACCCTTCGTGGCGTCATTTTCATGCTGCGATTTTACAAAACTAAATTTTTTCAGGAAGGATTTTTTGCAAATCAGCAATGTGTAACGTTATCGGGCAGCATCGAAGAAGATCTTGCGACGACACGTCATTGAAAGTGATAAAATCTATGTACACAAGAACACAAACACACGCAGGAACTATTGTATGACAACATAGTTCAGCTCACCTTATTAAAGTGTGAGGCTGCACTGTCCCGTAAGCGTCCACCTCCGGCATGTTCATATCGTCAATGAAGTAGACTAGTCTGTACAGCATAAATTCCTTTAAGCTACCATGTGTTTTCAAGCAAAAAATTAACAACGGATTTTATACACCGAACAGGCAAGTCGCAGATATTCGATCACAACGCTGTGAGCTAGTGTTGGCAACCCGCCAGTTTTCATGTCTTCAGTTTTTCAGCTCATCGTCATCATGGCCTGTCCCGATGAGATTGGCGATGGTATTGACGCCGTTCGCAATGTCTAATGTAACTTTGAGAGGATTTGCTCATTCAGTGAGAAAGAGCAGCAGGCCATTATCGTGGGCGCATGTAACTGGTCGCCACTCATTTGGTGAGACACGGAAGCTTGTCATGTCGCGTTTCAATACATCTTTAAATGTATCGGATCCACCGGAACAACAGACGCGACGGCTGCGGGGCCCTAGCCAGGCTGCCCCGTGGTAGTGGTATCGTGCATGTAGACCAACAATCATGCTGGTAGGCTGCAGTTTTGTAGCATCTGTGTAAACCCGGTACCAGATGAACAGATCAGTTTGAAACTACTTTTTGCCAGACCTCTACCCTTCGACCCGTCTAGCATGGATGACCCTGACGGCAGCACAAGCTCCCACTGGCACAGCCCTCTACGCCGTCAAGGTACTCAAGATCCTCCGCTAGGACATGACGTTTGTTAAGAAAAATCATATGTCGGGAGCAGCAAAACGAATGCGACAGCCAACTTTTTGAACCATTATGTATTTGATCCTTTGTTTGTTTGTTGCCACCCTTTCTAATACACAAACAAAAAAACATGTGATCTCAAAAAAGCTCACGCTTAAACACAGCATCTGTTGATATGCTGCATGGTACGTTTCAATTAAAACCTAGTGGCATACTCAAACTACTTGCAAGTTGTATAGCACTTAAGATTTTATTGCAACAAAACTCAGAAGAAAAACAAGTAAAAAAAACGAGAAAAACAAAAAACAAAACAGAATTCCTCAATCGAAGCCAAAACCAGATATTAACAATCAAAAGTAACGACTGTAACAACTGCATTTTGTGCATGACATCCTCAACACCGTCGCAAAAACACTCGAGTGCAGAAACTCAACGGACTTCTCACATTTGGGAGCTGGAAGGACAGGAGGCTATCCGGATTTTAATTATGTGTACCATGCAACAGATTACTCCTGTTGATTGATTCATTTCATCAAAACTTTTTCGCGTAGCATACCAAGGCAATTTACCTTTTGCTTCCGGGAGGCCCGAAGTTTCTTCCAGCTTTCTTCTCCAGCGGCTTTTCCAAGACTCCTTGCAGCATTTGCGAGGTTGTGTAGAAGTTGAAAGGCACGTTGGCGACAATGTAGTCGTCAGGCAGGCACATCAACTTGTCCTGGACCAGCACTGTCTTGCCCGTTCCCGCGTTGCCCACCAACATCACAGGGCGTCGCTTCTCCATCAGGAGGTCCATGAAATAACGCACGCGTCGCGTTTCAGCGGTAGGTACCATACACGCCTGCGAAAAATCACGCATAAAGCAATCCCCCTAAACGTCATCCGGATGTTGGATCGTTTGGCCATTTATGGTATGTGCGCAGGGCTTCTGTACAAGCTGCACAACACTATCGCTGTGCGACGTGCTCCCCCTGAACGTGGCGGTTACCTGCAAGGGCATCTCGGGGTCAAGTTCGAACTTGGGCACGCTCTCAGACCAGGGAACGAACTTCTTGGTCTCTGGGTCGATACAGTAATCGAAGACGGTGCCGACACTGGGAAACTTGACAGTTTTGAACTCGCTACTCCACCACTTGCTGAACTCCACCCTGGACGGAAGTAGAACGACACATTTTCACCGTCTCGCAGTCCAAAGTAAAGTATTTGCAAGACAAGAAAAACTCACCTGTAGTCAACCAGCTGGTCCTGGAACATGGCGCCGCCCCATGCCCAGATACAAGCGAATACGAAGTACAGTTCGTAGAGCTCTTTGGCGCAGTCCGGTGGCGTATTTTCCGGAGTGAGGAGGGTCTCCAGAAGATAACAGAGCATCTTTTATCAATAGTAAAAAGCGAACGGTTAGTGTTTTCCTGAGGAAGTAACTTGACCTTACACCTGCGCGCAAACACGCGAATACTTCATCAGATGTTGGCAACAAGTATTGGACCAACACAGCTTTGAAGCGACTGGGGAAGGTTTTCTGCGTATAACTCTACGATGCAAGGCAGGTCATCGTAGAATGGTTGAAATCAATGGTGGGCAAACTTTTCAGAGAGAGGTCACATCATTTGGGCCATGAAAGGTCAAAGGGCCCCACTTTTTAAATAAAATCGACGATGCACTCCAAGACAATAGAACATGTAGACAGTGCGGTTAATAAAAACAAACAAATAGCTATTTTTTCTAAATTGCTGCAGGTTTTTGTGGGTCATCCTTGGTTTAAATCAAACGGAAATCGAGACCGTGAGTTTGGATCCTGAAACAAGCTACACCAATTGATGGTAACACCGGAAGAAGTTTGTGTGAACTATAGATCGACAAAGAAAAGCTAATTCTTCACTGACACCCATTTTCCTGATATGAAGTGTCTGCAAAACAATCTGAGAAAATAAATTTTAAAATGCCAGAAATATTAAAAAACCAACCGTAGATTGTATCGAGCCATATGTTTAACCTGCCACTCGTCAAACAAAAAGCGTTCAAGCCCAATAGCCACGAAACAAAATTAAAGAGGAATCTCTCACATTTAGCCACCACACACAATCAACATAACCGCACAACATTCCGAGTCTCAGCAGAAACAATAAACTACACATGCTCATCAACAAAGCAATGTTCAGAACGCAATCACTTTCATCGTGTATTTACCTGGATATTGGCGCATTCAGGTATCGGGGTTATAGTCTTGAACCTCGCCCGCATGGATTCCAAACAAGCAGGAACGTACTTGTCAAATAAAATGGTTAGATTCGCTTTTTCCGACTGAACTTCACGTTTATCTATCCATGAAGTCACCTGAAGGCAAACGAGTTTTGCGGAGTTTGAGGAAGCACAGAAACATCCTACTTGTAAAAAACAAACGAGTTTGCGAAAATAGCGTCAGAGAAATTGCCTCAGTGGTTCAGCTTACTGGTTAAAAACCTGTTGTTAAATCGTCGACCAATGCAATGCCGTTCCTAATACAAAAGCATCAACCCTACACGCCAAGGCGACGGTCCCAAAGCTTTTAACTAATTAATCGCAGATTCAGGCTTCGCCTGGTATGCTATTAAAAGGATTTCCGCATACTGTGTTTCCTACAAAGGGCTGTCATCACGCAAAGCTAAACAGCAGGTTAGACGATTATTGCGATCATATGGGGCGCCGTTCGTAAAAATATTATATCTGACAGATTTAGCCCAAAAACTGCTATCTCTGCGCGCATTTAGCTATCCATGCACATATATAGCTAAATCTGCATGCATATATAGCGCTGAAGCGTGTCGGAGGAAAACATGGTATCCTGTCTGAAGAAAAACTTGGTGTTCTGTTTCAGTAATCCAGACAAAAGCTAGGCTACTGCAAGGCATGAATTCCCTGGCGTCATATAAAGCTAGGTAGTTTCAGGTCTAAATTATACTGGTTTGATAATAACATTGGTTTGTGCAGACGATGGGCTGCAGTAAACTTGTGGTGGTGGTCTCAGTGTTAGTGCCATTTTTTGCTTAAAATTTCAAAGAGGATCTCATCAAGTCTGACCATTCCAACTGTCCTCACCAGGCGCAGCTCACCACCTCTCAGCGCCTTCAGGTGCACAAAGAGAATGCTCTCACAGAAAGAGCGCGTTGAAAGCGAAGTGCTCGCTTGGAGACGAGCACCGATTTGCAAAGAGAATAACGCTGTCATAGAAAAGGCACATCGAAAGGAACTGCTCGGTTAGGCGTTCTTGCCCGATAGCGCATTTAGCTATCTCTGCACGCGCATTTAGCTATCTCTGCGCGCATTCAGCTATCTCTGCACATGTATAGCTAAATCTGCATGCATATATAGCGCTGAAGCGTGTCAGAGGAAGACATGGTATCCTGTCTGAAGAAAAACTTGGTGTTCTGTTTCAGTAACCCAGACAAAAGCTAGGCTAATGCAAGGCATGAATTCCTTGGCGTCATATAAAGCTACGTGGTTTCAGGTCTAAATTATAGTGGTTTGATAATAACATTGGTTTGTGCAGACGATAGGCTACAGTAAACTTGTGTTGGTAGTCTCAGTGTTAGTGTCATTTTTTATATCTGCGCAGAGATAGCTAGATAGCAGAGATAGCTGCGCAGTTATCTCTGCGCAGATATAGCTAAATGTGCGCAGAGATACCTAAATGCGTTATCTCTGTGCAGATATAGCTAAATGCGTGCAGAGATAGCTATGTCTGCGCAGAGATAGCTAAATGCGCTATCTCTGTGCAGATATAGCTAAATGTGCGCAGATATAGCTAAATGCGTGCAGAGATAGCTATCTATGCGCAGAGATAACTATCTATGTGCATAGATAGCTAAATACGCGCAGAGATAGGTATCTCTGCACAGAGATAGCTAAATGCGCGCAGAGATTGGTATCTATGCGCAGAGATAACTATCTATGTGCAGAGATAGCTAAATACGCGCAGAGATAGGTATCTCTGCACAGAGATAGCTAAATACGCGCAGAGATAGGTATCTCTGCACATAGATAGCTAAATGCGCGCAGAGATAGGAGCTTTTGTGCTAAATCTGTCAGATATAATATTTTTACGAACGGCGCCCCATACGATCACCTCAAGCACAACTCGCATTACCACTGCATTTAATCAGATGAAAACCAAAACGCATACCACAGGGTTCCAGCCGAGGTCAGCCGGGTTGAGATAAAGAATTCCTGCTCTTGACACAGTTGCCGGGGTAGCCGTGCGCAGGTTGCTTATCTCAAACAACAACCGCATCGACGGAGTCAACGGGATCCGTTCGTTGCTTGCAAGCGTCAAGACCTGAGCCCGGAATAAATCACAGTGGAATGGCGCGGCATTGTAGCTCACATCAGTGTCACCGGCAACAGGTTTCAATGTTATGGATAGGAAACGGTGTCTTACAGTAAATGGCCGGTAAACAAAGAAAAACTCTTACAGAGAAGTTTTCTCTTTCACCTGGTTTAAAATTACACCCGTTCGGAAGAGAGCATCACCATATCGCGGTTTAGAGCAACAGCTTAATAAGTACGTGAAATAAAAGCACTTGATGACTCCGTTTCTATAAATATATGCGATAAATCAGCCTACTCCGTTTCGAGTGGTGCTTCAATCGCGTTTAAGTCAATACAGAGGCGTTACATCCTTTAAAACACAACTCCACACAGGTGTTGGGAATCCATGGCGCGAAAACACAGCCACGCAAAGCTCAATGAAAACTTCTCGAAAAACAACATTTCCCACCTTATTGTCATCCATGACAGTGTTGAGCGACTCTATCCACATTGGGTCGATGTCGCCGTCGAGAACGATCCACTTCGGTCCGTTGTGCGTCACGTTCGACAAATCGCGCATGACGCAAGAAAAGAGTCCGTCCTTCCATTCTCTGGTCGCCGGGTTGATGATGCCGAACAGCTCGTCGTTGGTCACTGCCTTCGGGTTGAGATCAACCCAGACCGGTCGGCGCTTCTGATTCTGGTAGCATCTCATCAGCGACTTGAGCACCTGCGAGAAGGGCAAGAAAGCGTGGTTGTTGTGCAATGTGCGAGAGCCTTGACACGATGCAATGCAAGTGGTGCACAGAGCTTTACGGTAAACGGACCAAAATAGTGGCAAGCAGGCAGAGGTGTGGGAGCAGGCAAATTTTTGGGGGTGCAAAGGATTTTGCCCGAATTTTCCGATACTTGCCCGAAAAGTTTTTGTGCGACTTTTGCGCACAATTTTTCGTCAACACCTTTTTTTGATGTGACCCCCCAAAAAGAGGTCTTCATCTGTTTTTCTGCAAATATTGGGCGCAATTTTTGAAGTCAAACAACGTTGGGCACCATTTTTACCTGGATTTTCAGGAATTTAGTCCATGTTTTTAAGGATTTTGCCCGAATTTTCGAAAAATCAAAACTTTTGTGGGTACGCTTGCACCACCCCTCCTACACCACTGCAAGCAGGTGCCACTCCACCAAGCATCTGCTTCCTGTTGATCTTTCAGCAAAGCGTCAAACCGAAGCGGCCCGGTAAAAGCGACCAGCCTTGCAAGCGCGAGCGACTTTATATCAAAACACACAGACCTGGGTTTTGCCGGTTCCAGCATTTCCAATCACAAACACGGAATGCCGCACAAAGAGGAGCTCGTCGAGCTGGACCAGTTTCAAGACAAAGTTCTCCTCCGCCTGAAGCTTCAAGTCCTGGAGAGACGCGATAACGACGTCACGCGCGACTGCGTCAGCCAATGAAACGCGGCAGCGTGCAAGAACGGGGCAAAAAGCGTTGGTGAAGAAACTTATTCGCGTCAAAACCAAAAAAGCGGGGTCACTCACGTGCACAGCTTGCTTGCACATCTTTTCAAAGTCAAAGTCGCGTTTCCGGGGGACATCGAGGGCAGGGAAGAGGTCCCCGATCAAACCCATGAACACAGGCAAGTCGTCTGTGACGATCTTCGGAATGTTGAAGTCTCGCAACGCTCTCATCAAGACCTGAGCAACGCGTTCAGCTTGACTCGTGCAGTTTCCAACGTGTTGAAGTAAAAGTTGATTCACTTAACGCACCAGGTTTGACACTGACATCACAACAAGGAAATAACTTATCCACCTACAGTCAAAAGTTCTAGGTTCGCGGCAAATTTTCGCGGAACCAGCCGACTGGACTCTGTCTGTTTTCTTCCTTTTGCGATAGTTCAAACAACTAGTCTCCGCAATGGTAAAGATTGCATTTTGAGCTAAACGTTTCGTGAACGCAACTCAGCTACTGGACACCATTCCATTGCACCATACAAGCGACGTCACCTGTTCTTCGGGGCGATCCTTGTCTCCCCTTTTCAAAGCACCAGCCACCACCAGCACGGACTTGATGGCGCGAAGCCCCCAGTCATAGTGGTCCTGTTTGGACAAGAGCTCCTTGCACAGAGTGTAGAGGGTGATGAACTTCCGGGCCAGGAGTCGGGCATCGAGGAAGCCTTCGGCCACCAACATGATCTCGCAGATCAGCTCAAAGTCGGGAACGACCATTGCGCAGGGTCGAAACAGGGCCTAGTGGCGCCAAAAACACAAAAAAAGCAATACCTCTGCAACGCAAGTGCATGTGTAATCTGCCAACCGTAGATAATTCTGCTGCATATCAACTATGCTTAAGACAGAGAACAACGCAAACCTTCAGATTTTCAGGCAATTCCGTCCTGCCAGCATAGCCTGGATTCATGGTGATGAAAATTCCAACAGTGGGAATCAGCGAAATTTCTTCTCCTTGGAAAAGGAACCTTTTCTTTTTGTAGCGAATCGCGTCTTGTATAGATTTTACCTGAGATACAATGCTTCAGTCAACCGCCATGAAAATGTTTAAAGAAATGACAAACGAAATGCAAACAACTGACGTATTCATGCAACGTAAAACGTCATGAGTTGCCACCTTTCATTAAACAAACAAAATGGAGTCATTTACGAAAAGTTTCTAACTTTTCCATCACTAAGTCACAGAACTTTTGACTTTTCTATGACTACGTCATAAATCGGGGCTAACGCCTTTATTCAACGTTACTCCGAACTATTCAGCAACTCCAGATGGAATTTCCAAACTTTTGCTTGAGAAGCGACCACAATACCAGGAAGTTATTTAGACCCTGGTCGTAGTTTAACTTGCCGTGCGCCAGAAATAATAGCACAGAACTTTGCTAAACAAGTAAGCAAGTAGCTTTATTGGCGAGAAGGGAGGTAATGCGTTTACATTTACAAAAAGTTTGCCAGGACACCGAAAAAACCAGAACGGTTATCATGTCAGGTCTCCTTAGAAAAGCTAACTCTGAAGGATTTCAAACTTGGAACAGCAGGTAATGGTTTCGAATTATCACAAGCGAATTTGCAAGTTTTCAGCAATCACAAACAGCAGTCGTACAAGCGCTTGAGCAAAAGATAACACTTGACCGGTAGCCTACATTGCCGCACCTGCACAGCAACTACAGACAAAACCTCGACAGATATTCGGTTGAACTCGTCAAAGCAACCCCAAGCTCCAGTCTGAGACAGTCCTTTGTAAATGTTCCCGATAGATTTGTAGTCCATCTGCTCCGAGCAATTGAACACGTAAACCATGATACCAAGAGACCGCGCCAAATCTTTCGTAGTTTCAGTCTTGCCTGTCCCGGCAGGGCCGGCCGGGGCTCCTCCCATGATTAGATGAAGGGACTGCGTTAGTGTTATGTAGCACCTGCACAATAAGACGACCGCGTTCTTGGGCTGTGCCAGAAGACCAGTCATTACCATTAATAACTGACGTGGTCTTTGACCAATGTTTTTCATGAATGGCAAGCACGGAATTGATAAAGTCGGAGCAACAGCATTTTTCAAACGAATTAGACACCGATGACGGAGAGAAATTAAAATGCTTTCACAGCAATGAAACAACAGAGCCAGGGGCGTAACGAGGGGGTAAGGGGGGCACAATCGAGGAATGACTGCGGGGATCGCCGAAAAATCCCAACAATGTCACAAGTACTTTCTTCAATACAGTGCATTTGCTTCCGAAAGACATCAGTTTCGAACACGGGGGCGCCAAACTTGCTCCTTGCTCCGGGCGCCATCGAACCTCGTTACGGCCCTGAACAGAACGCCATGGCTTTAGGTGCAAATGAACCTTACCTGTCCGTGAGTGGAGTAATGACAAGCCGTGGTGTGTTGCCCAAGTATTCATACGAGTACAGGAACTGAGCATCGCATATGTTTGCATAGCAATGCTTCGAATCGTCAGCCCATCTATGACGCAGCTGACACTGCCAGACGAATTCCCCAGCACTTTCAACCTGCAGAGGATAATATTTTTATTTAAAAAAAAAACGCTAATGGCCAATGCAACAAATTCTTTATTTCTCAACGTGCCAGGTTGCCAGGGGCTACTTATGAATCGTTAGCGAACCGCACTGAAAGATACCGGTTATACATAAAGAAGCGTGAGCTGTGGCAATACCACATTTTTGGCAAGCGCCAAAGTTTGCATACGACAATAATGACGATCTTTAACCCTTTTTAATGGCAGAGTCGTGTACACGTGACGGCGATAAAGAGTCTACCAACGGGAAAAGTATCTTTTGAGAATCTAAAAAAAACGTTTAATCCCAGATATATTTCCCAGGACGATGAACCGCATTTTGGGAAAACTACACCGCAGCTCCGCAGCTAACGAGAGCATCGCCGTTCCTAGTAATCGGATCCAAACCTATCAATTACAATTTAACCAATAATCGCACGAAAAAATTAGGAAAACGTTGATCATCGGTTGGGAACGCAAGTAACAAAAACCGCCATCGGAACATGATACAAGTAACTGGTCGCAGGTCACAGCTTACCTTCTGCTGTATAAGTTTCGCCACGACGTCACGGGCGTGGACATCTATGGTGCAGATGGTCATGATCTTCTGGCGCTCGTTCTTAGTCAGGTTGCCGATCAAGTGAGTGATGAGGGTGTTCAGCTGGCTCACTTGCTTCTTGTAGTAATCTTTCAGCGCGTGCTCGTAGCCTTCCTCTAGTCGGGCAAACGCGATCCCGACCTGCGGCGAAGATAGCCGTTAATTTCTCCAAGTGTTTCCTCGGCACCTGCAGAAGGATCGAAGCGGGTCGCAGTGACGCGCAGATAGAGAAGCATCAGTTAATTGCGAGCGTGGGAAAACGATGCGCCGACTTATCGTGACCTTTGGCAGCGACCTTTGGATCGACCTGTCAAACTGCTGCCTTATAACGCAACATGCAGCTGACATGTACCAAACTGAACTGTTGCTGTCGGGACTTTTCCTTGAAATGAGTCAACAAAAATGCAGTGGACCAACTATTACTACCTGCAACAAACAAAAAAACCAAACTCAGCATTAAACGACCCGTGAAAAGGTCACACTGCTTGGATCTTCACATCAACTATTTTGCCGCTATCAAGAGCATCAGATTTCAAAGTTTGACCACGCATACTTGTGAGTATGACCTTAACCTTTTATTCTTTAAGGATGCAATTGAGCCTAGCGTTCCAGAAATAATGCGCTTCTTCTCGTCGTCAACACTCTTATGGAAAAGGGACGAGAGAAACATGGCGGCAAGTTGAACGTTTTTTACTTCCGGGTGACAAGGAAACGTGGCATCAACGCCTCAGCTTGAGCTAAGGGTGGCAACTGCTGAAGCTTTAAAACTCACCTCCGTCGACCACCATATCTGGGTGCAGGTGAGTGCGACCTGCGCCGGGTAGTCGAAAAGCCACTGGTCGCGAGGTTTTTCTTCGTAAGTCACAACCGCTTCGGACATTTCGCTCCTGACAGTCGCCCTCATGCAGTCCATGACCCGGTTAAGCCAGATCTCGACCTGTCAGTTTCAACCAATCCCAGTGAAATCACGTGACACGGATGCTTACGCGAAGCGCAACGTTGCGGAACGGTTGGCCGGCAACTATTTCGTTGACGTGACACGTCATCTGCGTCGACTACGCCGGTCCGGATTAATTTACGGGCCCGCAGTCACGCTTATGTCGTCGATTCTTACGTCACTGAATCGTCCGCCAATCAAAACGTGAGCAACGAAGCAAATGAAACCATACGAACCACGTCTGCAGGCATGTAGCGGATTTCAACAAGTCCGTAGTATACGCTCTTTACAATGCCGGTAACAACAACAGCGCGTGATATTTATTAGAACAAACAACAACATCACCCGTATTTCACAAATCTTCCTGCGTCGCAAACAAAAAAAACCCAAAACATCCCACATCCAGAAAAAAACGAAGCGAAATACACTTAACAGTGGTTGCATTTGAAAAAGTTGCAAAGTACCTGGCCAGTGCACCAACATTCCTCACTGAAGTTGACATATTCTTGTTCACCGCTGTACATTCCAACACCTTGTTTGGTGGCAGTGCCGCTTTCATCTTCGTTGAATTTCAACTTGGACATGTTATCGAAAAGCTTGGCGAGATGGCGGCATACCTAACAGACAAACTGGCTTCTGCATATTTCAAAGCTTTAAAAAGCAAATACTGTATATGCCAAGAAAACATTGCAAAACTGACACTACATAACGCTGAAACAAACTCCAGAGAATAATGCTTCTAAAAAACATTGCTTTCTGAACCTCAACAGGATTGTTCCCGTTTGAAAGGATGTCCAACAAGTCACTGGAAGATACGAAGTAAAACCTGGGAAAGGCGAGTCTTTTCGTCTCGAGGTACTCGGCAAGAGCTTTTTCGCACAGCGTCAGCTTGGCCTATTCAAGAAAGCAGCGTAGCTTATTTAACAAGTTCGTACACGACAAATGATTACTCCTGCACTATCTATGCTTAAACAACACACACAGTCTGCTACATGCGCACGTAGGTTAGTATAGGTTGAGAAGATGTTAGTAAGACACTGCCGGTATTTTATTCAATCAAGTAGGAAAAAGCATATTCAAAGTCAACAGAAATTTGTACCGAACATCAGTCTAGATTCGACTTGCCTGTATTCCTTCAAACCTTTCGTACAATCCTTTTTTGTTGGTGGCTTCAATAACGTTGGGGGTGAGCACTGCATCTGCCATAATCTCTGCGAGAAACACAAGATATATCTGCGGTTGTTTAGCTGTGATGTGGAGAGTAAAAAAGTCATCCACTGTTCTTCGCACCGAAATTTCACCTAAACACGAAACAACTCCACGTTTCCAAAAATATCCTTATTCTTGTCATCGTTTGGTGAATTTTGTCTTCGAAATAAGGGGGCCATGCCCTCTGACTATGCTTATGAGTACTTCAAAGTGGTTTCAATGTTTTGAAATCAATGGCTGCAAAACATTTAACACAACAAAAAACCTTTGAAGTCTTTGTCAATGATATCGAATCTCTTTGAATCTTCTGGAAGTTGCGATCGGATGTCTTCCGATCCAATAAAGATGCTTTCCAGGTGAGACCAGGTTCGTTGAACTTCAAGCCATATTGAAAGCACAGAATCGGCTGTAGAGAGTTTTTGGACCCAGCCAGATACCTCCTCCAGGAAATGAGCGATGTATTTTGACGTCATCAAATTTTGCAATTGCACCTGCAGTCATGCAGAACATGCAATGAAGCGTGGAATGTCCGTAACTTTAGATGTGCAACTATATTTGGCGTGATTATTATAACTCAGCATCAGAAATCCGTGGCTAGCGAAGTCCGAAGTCAAAACTAAAAGCCATACGCATACCTTGCACACGGGTCTACCACAGCATTGTGGGACATACGCATTTCCTTCACAAGATTGATTTTTGTTTTCAGTACAGTGTGCATATATAATGAGAAACTGCAGTTTGGAAAGGTATTGAAAAATTCGAAAAACTCACTCCACGTTAAAACATTTTGAAACACCTTCTTCTTTTGACAAAATACTTCAAAACCATGGCAGGCAGCGATATGAATAAACGCCATAGGAAAACGCAATGTTCCAAATTAAGCGAAAATTTGCTTATTCATCAAAAAATGAAAAAAAAACGAAGGCATGTGCTTTGATTTTTAGTTGATGTCAAGAATTGAAGCCAGTATGACGATTTACTTTTTCGCATCCAATTCCATCAAAGTGAGATTTTCCTATTCATGCGGTCTAAGAAAGCAAAAAACCACCTGTGGGGTTATTCAGAATGGTTTACATAAGGCTTTGACGGTTCGGGTAAAAGTTAAGATCAAGCCAAGATCAAGCCCTTGTTGTCTTTATAAAATACCTTTCAAAAATGAAGATGAAGAGCAAAAAAGCGATAAAAATATTTCGTTAATCTTGATAAATTTGACGCTACTAAAGCCTGGTATGTTTACTGGGATAAACGGTAGTTCCACAATCCGATAATTTGCTGACATTGTTGTTAAATCGTGGCCAGGAAAATTACGCGTAAACACAGATGAACCTGCAAAAGTCTGTCATTGTTTATACGACTAGCGAAGCAAGCACCACTTGGCGATAGTGTTACGCAATCATTACCACCTGGCGATAGTGTTACGCAATCACAGGACACTTAATGAAAGCAAAAAAGAGACCAACAAAAGTGCACTTTTTAGTGACCTGCGAGCGGCGCATGACCGTCCAATACTTTCCTAGCACCCATACCTGGTTATCTTCAAGAGTTTCAACAAGCTCTTCATTGCTTTTGATGAGGGGTGACTTCGTGCGCTGATGTACGTCGTATTCGAAATCCATCGACGCCCAGGTGACGTCCAGTTCACGTAATGTCTACGTAACATTAAAATACACGACGGTAAAACAGTTGCATATACCAGGTATCTTTTCAAGCGGAAGGTTCCTAAGACAACTTCGAGGAAATAAAATAATTGAAATATGCGCAGTGGCAATAATCGTAACGTGTTTGTTTATTATAAAAACGGCCACGTACATTCTCATCCATCATAAACCTCATCGCAACGCAACCGTTCACCTTCTCCATTCCCATTTCCTTGACAGACTTGTCTACGATCTCACGAACTTCGTCTTCAAACTGGTGCAGATTGAGTTGGAGGAGGTCGGCAAGAGTGGTCTCCTCATTCATTGAAAAGCGAACCTGTTTTAATGAAAACCACTGTAAATACAAAGGTGTATCACTAACAAACTTCCAGTAAAATGGCCGCCAATCTTTTTGCGTGCAAAATTTCTTCTTTTCTAGACAGCAAATGCACAGTACCTTGGTAGCCTGCATAAGCTCATGCCAATGTCTGTCACGAATGGCTGGATTCTGTAATTCATTGACAGCTCGGAGAGACGTCATCATGTTTTTGACAGTAGCGTCCAGGCCGCCAAAATTGTCCCAAGCTCTCGCTTCTTTGTCCAGGGAGCGAATATCCTGTGGAAAACGCGTACGTGCTGGACTTTGAATGGCGTACGATGTTTAACGCACAGCAGGCACACGTCTCCGCGAGCACACCCACGAACTTGTGCATCACACCCGAACGAGTTTCGACTCCGAGCGAAAAAGAACTGTCATGAACAGGTGCGACTATTGAAAGCAGTACGTTTGCTGCAAGCTTTAGCTGAATCGTGCAATTTAGAAGAATAAGCCGCCTGAGTTACGTGAAATCGAGTTCCTGTTAAAGAAATTTGCTGATACATTTCACTGCGTCGCCTTTGCGGAGACTAGTTACTTGAACAGATCTGACAATGAAATATACGGGTGATGCTCTATTAGCAGTGAGATGCACCTGGACTGCAAAATATATTTCAGTCTAAACCGACACTACGGAACTTTACGCCTGAGGTAAGAACTCAGGGTCTGGTTCTTGCGAACAAACCAGAAGCCGCAGCATAATATTTGTCATTGCAATTGCGAATCTTTTACTGGCATTTTTTCTTCTCTTCTTAGTTAAAAATTGCAAATGCAGTTTTAAAGTAATTCAGTGAATATCACCAACTGCCAGGTTTTTGTGCGATCGATTCCCGTACTTCTTAAGCCATCCAAAAAAAACGAAACACTGTACCCTTCGTTTATAGCAGGGGTGGGCCATAGCGCCCTGCGGGCCACATGTGGCCTGCCACAACGTTTCTAGTGGCAAACAGAAGCACTCAGTAAAACCTCCAAATCTGAAATTTCCTCCAACTTCTCACAGTAAATATTAGTGCTGAGGCTAACTTGACCGAGACATGCTTCTATTTCCATTAGAAGGTACGAGCCTCCGTTAAACGCGTCTGTCTCAAAGTGGCCCCCGACCCAAATCAATTACCCACCCCTGGTTTATAGAATACTGACAACCAATGTTGAGATTAATCACAGTCAGCTTGAGAACAGTGTCATGACACTGGAATAGAGCGGAAGATAAGGTACGTGACAACACACTGTCCGAAAACCAAACACGAATGGTGGGAACGCACACATTTAAGCGCAGTTTCTGCCACCAAAGTTACTTCCTTATTTCAACTCTACCCTCGAATTGAGTGCGTTAAACGGCTACCGCCTCAGCAGCACCTGACGTCGCTTGATCAAGACCCAGAAGATGAAACGTCGAACTCAGACGAATTGACAGAAGGCTGTAAATAGCATTATTTATAAATCACAGTGGCTGTACGGTTCAAAAGTAATTTATTGATCAAATTAAAGATCTTGCGAAATAAAAATAGTTATTTGGAAAAGAGGCAGGTAGTGGCGGTTTTCAGGAAAATCGATTTTTTGGAAATACATAGATTTTATCCTTTAGAAAACAATAAAAATTATATCACAAAGCGATCTGGTACTGGTTTGTGTTCCTACGAAGACCCTATGGTTATCAGTGTCTTGGTTAAACAATTTACTTCACTTGACTTACCTTAGCAAACCTTTTGCAATCCATGTCCATCTGCTCCACGTTTATATCAGCCCACTTTGTAGTCTTCCACGCGTTGAAACTTGTTCGCACCAAAAACACAAGATCCCACACCCCTTTGCAAATGCACACTTCACGCCGGCACGCCTGAGAAAATATTATTTCTACATTTTACCAAGGACTATCGAAATTTATTTTGGGAAGACATACAACCACGAAAGGTTGGTGCATAAAAAACAAGTGGGTTTATTGGATAAAGCTGTAGAATGGAAGTGTACGGCAACAAGATAGCCGATGATTCAGCAAAATTTTGTACGTATTCGTTTTTCATTACAAAATCTTTTACTACTTCCCATGAGCACTTGCATTCGAAAAATATATATAAATTTACAAAAATCAGGATACACCGCAACAAGAAGGTACAGCCAAAAAGTCAGAAACCTTTAGTTGCTTGTAGTCTGGCACATTGACTTCAAACAACCCGGCAGATTCTTGAAGCTTATCCATTTCAGCCTCGAGATCCGAAATTTCTTCGTGCATTTTGTCCAGTTCAGGATAAGGATCCTCGCAGTCGTATCTGAACGTGGGAAGCTTCCGGAAGCGTTCCCGGTATTCGTGTTGCTTCACTTCGAAGCTGGTGCACTTCCGGCGGATGATCGACACCTCGTTCGCCTGAACGAATAGCGTTTTGCACAGCGATAGAATGGAAAAAAATAAGAACCACTTGACCAACTTTCGTTTAAAGCAATGGTTCGTAACCTTTTTTACATAACTTACCCTTTTATCAAACAAGATCATCAGAGTTACCCCCAATACGCTCGATGTTGCTTGTTTCTTAAAAATGCGAAATCAAAAAAGTCTTACAGTTAGAATAATTTATAAAATTTTACATTTGCTACAATTGATAGTTCAGTAAATTTACCCCCTTGGAAGATGAAATTTACCCTCAGGGGTAAATTTACCCCAGGATAAGAACCACTGGTTTAAAGCAACTTATGAACGTCAATGTGCTTTGGTAAAAACAACTCTAAAATAAAAAGAATTCAAGACGTAGGATTAACAGTGGAAAACATCACTTTTCACAATTAGTCAAATGCTTTGATAATAGAAATCTCAAAACCCACAAGCAAATTTTGTAAGGTCGATAAAATTCCCTGCTTTGAACATTCGCCAAAACAACAACCTCGCAAGAACGCACCCGAGACCAGAAAATCAAAAATTAACTCAATTTTTTTAACCACAAGATCAATAAAAGCTAAAAGATCACAAAACGGGCGCATGTACTGGAGGAAATCGCACGAATCCATATAAAAACAACATTTTTAAAAAATCGTCTGACACTTACTTGCAACGGAGCGACTGTCTGCTTCACCGTAACCGCAAGCTTCTTGGTGTTCGCCCACTGCTCAGGAAGCTCCTGCAAGAGCTGATGCACCTCCTCTGACATTTCTTGGTCGTACAGCTGTGTTCGTCACAAACAAAAGGACTTCAACCAAAACCAGCATTCGTTGTAGCTCATGCTTACCGCAGAAGCAACCACTACAGCATGATTAGGATGTCTTTATAAATAAAAACATCTAACTGACCATAAAAAAGCAAGCAGATGGAATTTTTCACACTTGACATGGATCACTTGATGGGGTAAACCCAAAGCGTTATCCAAACTCTGGAAAGTGTTGCATGGTTCAAATTTATTTGCTGATAAAAGATGTGGTGCAATTTGTCGAGGCAATCTCTGTGTTTACGCAGTAGGTTTTCCAGAAGGCTCATCAAGTAAAACGAGACGTGCAACTGAATCGCATTCTCCTGCGCTGACCGCTTTTAAGTAAAAAATGACAGTGGCACAACCATCAACTTGACCTGTATCATGGGTGCCCACTTCATATGCGATTTATTAAATCTTTAAATCCAACGCACACAAACGAATCCTACTAACTTTGAGCAGTTCGATGGTTTGCTTGAGAGGTTCGAACATGACGTCAGTTGCTTCTGTCCTGTCCCGCACGGCCATCAAGTGGCCCATACACTCCACCAAACCGTCGTAGTCGCCTTCTTCGACAGTGTTGGTCAATCCAACGTCGGCAATCTGAATGAACTCCTTCAAATCCTTTAAACTTGTTTCCACGTGCTTGATGAGATGCTGAGAAAGGTAAGCAAAATAAAAATTTCAATCAGAAAAGTGGGAATAGTCGTGTAACTGCGCACTTGGCGGTTTTTGGGATTGCCATATAGAACGATGTGGCTGACGGCAGCACTGCACCAGCCGATAGAGTACATGGAGCAGGACGGGAGAAATTGATTGTTTTCTGTCAAAACGCCTGCACAAAAACTGCCACAATACCAGGTTTTTGTGACAACAACAGGAGAAAAAATTACATCGCTTGTCAGTGTTCCCATAAGTTGCATGTGAATTAGCGCTGCCAGCTATTAAAGCAATGAGATTGTCAAACGTTTGCACAACCCCGCATGGTCGCTTAGCAATTTTTTTTTTCTCTAGAAAGTCGATCAACCAAGCGGTATTGATCCTCATGTGTCACGCAAGTCAATATGTCGTTGAAGATTATATTCTACTCGGGTAGACTCAATTTGTTAAACTTAACCTGCGTAGAGAAATTGGCGAAAGCTTCTTGTGAAAAAAACTAAAACGGACGCTGACGTGCTTCACCGCACTTTATTGCAAAACTTAATTTTGCCCATGTTCCTCCCAAAATGCAGCAAAAACGCTTTTTTTCAGAGAAGTTTTTTTAATTTATTTTCCAAGTTCTTTAAGCTGCAGATCGTAATCGAGAATTCGCGAAAGCCACAGCGCCCGCATTTTCTCTCCTAGACCGACTACACTGCTTCGCAAACCATGGATTCGCATTTACAGTATGTACGGCCGGCGCGCTTTTGCCGGCGATACTTCAAAGCTGCATGAGTTTGTCGAGACAGTGGCAGTCCAAGGGAATCAGGAATTGAGGACAAACTGATGCGGCGGGAAATGCGCTGATGCAACAAGGTCAACACGACGAACCTCTTTGAACATGTAACTCCATCGCTTGACTGTATTGAGCAAGCTCTGCTTGAATGGCTTTATCTGAACCATGAACCATGAGTCAAAGACCTGAGTCGACTTCACGTTACTGATGACTTCATATTGTTTTTCGTATGAATCAATCTGGCAATAACATCAACGATGATGCGTAAAAAGGATTAGGAAAATATGGTCGGCCGGTTGAGCACAAAAAACGTAACATCACGTTGAGGGGTCCGAAAACTCAGCAACCAAAAGGGCTGAATAAGCCACGAGCGCAATCCTCTTTGATTCATCTATTCAACATCTTCCAGTTGTTCGTCCTCTTTGAGTAATTTGCTTTGGATTTTTAGCGAAGCGAAAGAAGCTGCTTATCCAGGCTGAACAAATCAAGAACGTCTTGGCACGTTGGCCTGCTGTGCGCCGGTATTGTCGATTACAAACACGGGGTCGGGTTTTCATAGACACTGCTCGAGGAAACCGAGAGCGAATTTGTTGACAGCATTATGTGTCCACTACTACGCTGTCGCGATAATTTACGGCAATGTATGCACTTTGTCCACACAGGGGTTTCCCGACTTTGTTTTTTTGCGTGGACCACAGGTATTTTTGGATAAAAATGGAACGACTCCGTGAAACGTCAGGTTTTGGTTGCGTCGAGACTATGCGAGCGCGAAACAAGGAAGAAAGCGTTTTCTTATCTAGGTCTACGGCGTGAGAAAAGAAATTAATGCCATCATTTTTTATATCAGCTTCGAGTACGGTAGAGTATCAACCTGTTCTAAAAACACACAGATTAGTATAAAAATCTTTTAAACAAACTCCGGTACCCGATTGGACAGTGGACCATGACCCACATTGTGGGCAACATTGGCCACTACTGTCGTCTCAAAAATGCTTATTCTGGCAGCCGCGATGTCAGCAGCAGATTATTCCAGAAAAGTAGTTTCAAAGACACTAGGACCGAAGTTGGTCTTTGAGCGGTGTCTTGCAATCGGATAAGCAGCAAAACCCTGCGTAAGTCGAACAAAATCGCCAAAAACGGTTCTTTGAGAAGAAACCTCAACAGCTACGTTCAATCGCTCCACGCATCGGATGCAATCGTCAAAACCCGGCAAACCTCGTCTTTGAACTGAGTCAGCGTCGGCGGCGTTTCTGGGACGCCTTCATCTGCGTGGGCTTCCACCTCCTCTGCGGTCAGGATATGGCCGTAAGTGAGGAACTGGCGCATGAATTCCTGTTCGAAAACAAAAACGCACTGGCGAGGAAGAAACACTGGGGAAAAGTCTCGAGTGGAATGGGTTGAGCCCGAAAAAAACATTGCGAAAATCGCGTTACACAGACTAAGACTGCCTTGCGACTGAATGTGAACAGCAAAGCCAACGAGACGCCTTGGAAGCAAAGCGCAGAACGACAACACTAACATGAGGGATAAAGAAATGTACCCCAAAAAGTAATAAACAAAAGCTATTATCCCTGAAAGGAAATTAAACCGTTTGTTTTGTTTATCATGACAAAGAGACTTGATTGGACGAGTACGAGGAAAGCTTTTCGCTGATTACAGTAGGTAACTACCTGTCGGTCGTCCGTCCACAGGTTGGCATACTCGAGGAAGCCCTGAGAATAAGCCACACCTTTCTCGGACACGTCTCTTACACGGTTGATCAAGTTTCCTCGCATGCCTGTCAGCTCCGACATTTCGTCCATGTCGTTCTGGTGGAAAGCATAGCAAGGAAAAGGTTAAAAACAAAAGCAATGTAAAATTGACAAAAAAGACGAAAAACAGCAGAAGCTTGATACAAAACCACAATTAATTGTCACGGACCAACAGTGCAGACCACCTTTAACAACTAAACATGACTGGACAAGTACGAAGCACGGAAGGAAACAGACGCGCAGGACATGAACACGAAAAATATTTTTAATGTGGAAAAGTTTACCTGGTAGTCAGGGAAACCAACTTGCGGCGCAATCCTCGGCACAAGAGAGCTCATCTTGTAAACATCGTCAAGTAGACCTTCGATGAGGTCAAGAAAGCTATCGGGAGAGCCATCGTTTAGAGAAGGTTTGAAAACCATTTCTGGGGCTTGTAGTTCAAGTTCGGCGAAGAACAGAGGCTGGACGTCGCTCTGCGATATGTTTCACGCCTTAGTTGAAGGCCACCGAAGAAACGCACTTTAGGTTACAAAACCATATTTTTTCAAATCGAATCACATTAAAAGAGTTTGAACTGAAAATACAGTGCAAATGAACTTGACCATGTGCTTCTTCGCGTTTGTCTTAAATGATTTATATTAAAACCTGTAACTTCAAACCGAGGTCGTGCAAAAGCCTAATCACCAAAGTGGCGGCTTTTGATACTGAAAACTTAGCCAGTAAAAGTCTTAGCCAGTAAATTTTGCCGACGGGTTATTCGTCTTCATTACATTCTAAGAAAATGGTAATACTACTACCAAGTTTTATCTGTCAAATCGTATAAAAATTTTGAAAATAAAAAAGCCCAATACTGCATAAAAAAAGCGAAAACAAATATAAAGAAAGCATGAGTTCACGAAAAACTCGTCGCACCTCAGTATTCTCGATAAAGTAATTCAAAGAGCAATAAATGCAGTGGAAAAATCCTTCAACAACCATATTATCAACGTAGCTTATGTAATCCTGCCAAATTTCGCTCTCTGGATCGGCGTTGAAATGTTCCAGATTTTCCTGAAGAAAAAGCAACAATACTAAACCCCTTCGCAAATGCAGCGAACATCTTTAAAATCTTGTTGAAAAAGTACAATGAAAATATTTGAGATGAACGCTTCACTAAGGTAGAACAACAAGAGGAAAAAGAGTTTGCAATCTCGACCAATTTCCCGATACTTTAATGAATACCGTCTGTTTCAGAGCAGTTTTGTCCCGCTCCTTACGATTTCCTCATCTTTCTCACTTCCCTAATCAAGCCTATAACGCTTGTTACTTGTACAAAATGGGCAAAGCAGGAACAATCTTTGGGAGGAAAGAATTTTTGACTACGGTACTTTTGATGATGATGTCTATTGTGTGGATACCTACAACACAAGGCCATATATTACCGCAGCCTGAACAACGGCGAACTATAATCAAACAGCCAGACTGAAATTTTTCTCGTTGACCGGTAAAAAAAGCTAATCTCAAATAGTAAATCAGAGGTAGTGGACCCTGTTTCTCGTGGGCAAATCAGGACATTTTCATTGAAGTAAACGTCGGTGCACTTTAAACTATAGAAAATTTAAAGTAGCGTTTCACACACACTCCGCTTTCCTCGCCCTGATAACCGTTGTTTGTACCACGGTGCAGTTACGCGTGTGGAGTAGAACTATACAAAACGTATCGTTAACGATACTTGGTTGCTTGGCTACACCATTCCCTCATCGATGAAACGTTGAAAACACATGGCAGTGGGATCCCACTGTCATGAGCTTTCCACCTTTCGTTGATGAGAGAAAACTATGCATTATAAGTTACAGAAGTGTCAGATGGATGAAATGCTAATGAAAGAACAGCCAAAATTGGTAAAGTTAGGTGAATATTAACATGGAAAAACGAGTTATTTTCCAAACTGGTTTGTTTCGGTTTACAAAATTTGAAAGAAAAACGAAGTTATTTTCAAGACTGCACAAAATACAGAATCACCGTTTTCAAAAAAATGTCGCATTGAACCGAAACCACATAAGTGAGTAGAAATTTTGTTTAGTTTGGGTAGGAACTTCAGCAAAACAGCTTTCCGACGTGAAATCGCAGCTCGCCAAATAGACTGAAAAATGATTTTTGCCATCTTACCTGACACGTATTAAAGTAAACATGAAAACTTCAGCTACTGCATGAAATCACAGTCACTGCATGTTTGGTAGGAATGATAGTGAATGCGGAAAGGTTAAAAAAACAGAAAACCAAAAAAAGTTTCATAATCAGCGTCGGGTGCAACATACGCTGTCGCTGGTACTACCATGGCGTAATTACTTTTAGTCAATTATTATCAACGTATTTATTAGAAGTGGGGCTTTAAATTAAAGATACGGCCGACTGAACGATCCGCGTTTTAACCGCGTTCATCAGGCACTTATCCATAATGCATAAGCTAATTTTAAAAAATGAAAAAAGTTAAAATGCATTATAACGCCGCAAAACATGGCCTTGCGGATCATTCCTCAACGACAGTTTTTTGGCCACCGTGGCAGCTTTCGTCCAGTTGTCCTCCATCATTGAGGGCCCTTGGACAAAGCTTGGCTTGGCTGCTTCAGGTTTCTGACTGCTATAAATATTAGCTAGCTTAAGTGTGGCCCTGTGTCGACGTGTTGGCATGATTACGCATCTTTTTTATGGACCTTCGCAAAGGTCGGCTCCAATCTATATTTTCCATTGCTGAAATTCACCAGAGGCTTAGCTTCTCGCAGCTAGGAGTTCCAGTCGAAAGTAATATCAAATTTCTGAGTCTTTACGCCATGTTTTCGTTTTCAGCTCAGGTTCAAAACTGAAACAATGGCATCTGCGGTGTTACGTTGACAAAGTTATTTTTAACTTTGCGACCACTGTCACCAGCCTGGATACTAAAACAGAACTGGAATTCCAAACTTGTAATAAAAAGCACACCCGTAATGACAAACAGTACACATAGTGATGTTTACGCAATTTCACTATTTTCTGTTTACCTGAACACATTTGCGAATTTTTTCTCCATCGCTGGAAATCACCCCGTATCGTTTCGCAATCCTCTCTTTTCTGTCTTCCAGATTAAGAAGAGCAGCGAGGTTTCCTTGCTTGCGTTCAAAAAGTGGAGTATCGGTCCATGTCTGCGCATAATTATGGAGAATAACAAAGAAACTTAACAGCATTATAATCAAAGAGATACCCAGAGCTTCAGACAACTCCACAGGGCTAACATTTTTTCTCAAGTTACTCTGGTGTGAGTTTCCGAAATTGTATGAGCAATGAACATCTTCAGGTGTCAACGTTACTCGAAACAAGGCAAATCTTCACTTTGCGATTAGTGTCATAATCCGGGGGTATGCTTTTAATGAACAGCGACGTGAAAGCAGCTTTTTTTTAAAAGTGATTCATGCAGTTGTTTAAGGTAGCATCAGTAAACGTTTGCCTGCCACGGGCTGGTTTGAGTTTAGAGTTGTGCTTCTGCGTCACTGTTTTTACGGAAGCTTCTGCGCAGCCCTGAAATTTGATCGATAGACCCAGGTGGGTTTTCAGCCTAAGATTGCTGCCGCTGTTCTGCTCGCACCGCGGGTTGCTTTGTGGGCGGCATTGATTTTGTGTGGAGAATGTCAAGAGTTTGTTGAAATGGTTCAACATTTCAGTTTAGCCAGACCAAAATTTGCAACACACAAAGTAGTTTTAAACCTTCACAACAATTTTCCGACTGCATAGAATAACTTGAATCGCTTAAGTGGTTGAACAAGCCAATGTAAACAGAACTATCCACAAAGCGTCAAATTTGCATTACTGAAAAAAAGCTGGTAGTTTCTAATAATTCCATTTATTCGTGTAAGATGGTAAAGATAAGTTGAGACGGCTTGAAACAAATACATACCTTCATGATGTTGACGATGGTCTCAACGTTTGTTTTCGTCTTTTGAACTCTGATTTGAAGGTCATGAACCAGGTCACGGGTATTCTGAATGTATGTCCAGATGTCTAAATTTTTAAAAAGATCGAGACCTCGTTGAACTGGGAAGCAGTAGTCACAGAAACAATTCCAGCACCGAAACAAAAGGCAGTCATTCACATGCACGTTTATCCAGCAGAATAAACAGCTTCAACTCATAGTAGCGTAGAGGGACGGCACAATAGCTCAACTTATATCCAGCTCAAGCAACACTGATGCTGTCCAACGCAAATCTCACTGTAAAGCCTCCAGGGCCCAAACTGCCCCCAGGAAACTGTGATGCAATTCGACCCCTGCCGCAGAAACTGTGATGCAATTCAACCCCTGCCGCAATCTCTCATGCTTGAGCCTTCGAGAGGATTGGTTACGGACAGAAACTACATGTCACCACGCGCTCAATTTTGCATTTCTCAGAAAGAACAAACACCAAAAAATAAAAATCAGGCAAGATTGTGCGCGTTAAACAAAACTAAGCAACCAAATTTGATTGCGCGAACATAAAAAGAATCGAAGTACGTTTCTGGCTGCAAGCACCACGTTTTCAGAAATAATTTAACGCAAATCCACAAAGCACAGACGGTTAGGTCGTGTTACGTGATTGCAATGAGTCATTACAGTAAGCGTCGAACAACACAGTGGCTGAGAATTTTGATAAAACTCTTGTGGCTAACGTAGCTTTATTTGCAACAATAGGGCCTTTTCAGTGCCAAGTACCATTACTCAGGGCAGTCAGTCGCAATGAATGCGTAAAAAACTGGTTTCAAGCGTAAACAGACAAGGATGATGTTTGACTGCAAGATCCTACCACTAAAAAGACAAATTCGTGTTTAAAGCATTTTTTACCATACAATACTTCACTATGCTAAAGACACTAACAAGCTCACTGCAATAACCCACGTGGTACCGTTGACGATAAACGGAGTGAGCGCGGTTAGAACCAGATTCATGACGGCACGAGGTCAACCTGCAGTCATGCATGGAGGAATGTAACTCACCATCAGACCTCCAACAAAGTTCTTCTTCGGCTTGCTCAAGGACTCTGTCGATTTCTTCAAGTTGATCTTTCACCAGCGGATATTCCACTCTTACGATGGTATTGCGAACCTGAAACACAGGCAATGCCATCACTTGAAACAGCGGTTCCCAAACTTTTTTGAGCGCGACCAAATCTGAGTTTGGTGAACACCCCGCGACTCAAGCCGCAAACAGCGTATGTTAACATATACGAACTTGTGATTGTATGGACGATTTTTGGCAGTTAATTGCCAAGTTCGCTTTCAGTGTCAGCAATCTACTCTTTTCTCAAGTATCTACACTACAGACAGACACAGACAAGCAGTGGTAACGTTGAAAATATTCAGCCGAGCTTTGGATCACCTCGGCGCGTTGCATTTTTGACCCTCCGCGACCCTTGTTTGGGTCGCGACCTATACTGAACCACTGACCTAATAGGATGCAGAGCTGTAGTAATTTGCGAATAGATCCAGTTATTTTCTGTTCGATGAAAATATCAAAGCAAGATGTTTTTCAACCTACTTGAAAAAAGTTTTGAGAAAAACCTCAACCAAAAACACAGAAATGCATTGTGCATCACTGTACCCAGATAAAATTAATTTCAAAATGTTTTAAACTTCGGCTTGTACCAATAAAGTTAAAGTACAGTTTACAGCATGTAAAAAAACAAAATGTATGAGGGTGACACGTAAGTTTAAACTGCGCACTATTTTAAAACCAGCAGGTGAGTATTGCAATTTTCCGTGAAAACAACTGAAATCTTAGTTGTTGAATAAAATAACACGTTTTCCATATTGTGGCTATGCTGTTTGAAATAAGAATCTTCAATAACTCCATGCATTGCTTACCAACTGAAATCTTTGATAAAGTCCTATTTCCATTACAAGGCGGGGGAGCTTGGACCAAAACTAGGGCCAGTAAGCTCCCAATTCAGTCAACGGAACACAATTGGAATCTACTGTGTAACCCCAAGAAACAGCAGGGCCTGGTTCACCATTAAGGACACTAGAGCGAAGGAGACTTCCCCAAACTTTGTAGCTGTTGGTAATTGCCTACTTTTCTAAGCCAAAGCATTCTGTTTGTCCTAAGAGCCCACACGATCCATATCTAGAGCAATGCCAGTGGTTGTCATCCAGACCTTAAGAAACATTCTAATTTCTCCAGAAGCACAGAGTTACCGAACCCCAAATCTAGTACCGGCTATACTTTCATTCTATTCTCCAACACGTATGCAAACTTGTACAATAAGTAAACGTTCACAAAACTGTAAAATGTTCCTTCAAAACACATAAAATGCAACCACAATCTTACCTCGTTGTACCATGTAACAGTCAGATCAAGGTTTGCAACATAGGACCGGAAAGTATTATGACTCTCATAAAGCTTGAGCGCACATTCAGGAATGTCTGTTCTTCCCAAGTATTTCAAGTATCGAACTTCTCGCAGTACTGCAGCCAACTACAAGAAAGAAGGCGTTCATTCCAGAAAAATTAAACACTGACCACTATTGTAACATCAACTCATAATGCTTTTCTTGCATCGTAAAAGATGCAATTTTTTATGCCACGCAGGTAAGTCCCATAAAAACAAATGCATTTATGCTTATTGCATCAATGGAAACTTGCCAGCTGTGAAAATGGAACGAGTCCTAAATAACAGTTAAAGTATACATGAACACTTTCAAATAAAAAACTACTAACATGACACTTCCAATCTTCTTCCGTGTTTCATTTTCCATTCTTTCAAGTGGTTCACATTGACTCATTTGTATTTTCAAATAACGAGATCGTATCCTTGTATTTGCAGACACTAGCTTAGTTTGATAGGTTCGTTAACTTTAATGATTTGTACTATGGTCAGGTCCACGGGTGCAATTTTGTTGTAAAATGTGGGGGGACAGGTTAGTGTGAAACCAATATTGTCATCGGGTTGATGCAGAAGTGACGTTTTATAAATACAGATTCCCAATCTTATTTGTAGAGGTGTTTTGAGAGCAACACTAATCATACTTTGTCCTTGCAGATGATTTACATATTAATATACTTAAATTTGTTGCTGGACATGGTGCTGTAGTTCAGCCTGCTTTCATTAATATCGTATTTGGATACAAACAAGCACAGCAATATAGTAGAAAACATCAATTGGGTTTTATCAGAGCTGTCAGTTGGAGTGCACAAAATGCTGAATCGCATTGGTCGCACGTGCATATATCCAGAGCCGTATCAGCCGCACACCATACCCCCCAATCGGGGGGGGGCCTACACTGTCACAGGAGGCCCAAAATTCCAGTCCCGCCACCACATACCACACCAGAGAAAACCTCGATTCCCCAAATTGAAAAATGAAGCACTAGAAATCAGTGAAGTTAGGGGGCCCTTTGAAACAAAAGTGCTTATGCATTACAGTTTCTTTGGGCCCCTTTAAAAGCAAGGTATTTACGCATTACAACTGCTGTTGGGGACTCCTTTGAATGCAAAGTAGCCTACTTATACATTGCAGTTGCTGTTGGGCCCCTTTGAAAGCAAGATACACAGGTCGACTAATAAAACAGATCCGGGTTGAAAAACCCTTAGTGGGAGCCCCGGTCACATGCGGCAAAACGCCTACTACCGTAACTTGAAGTGAACATTTGAAGATTTATTGCCGTGTTTATTGTTATGCAATAAAGACCACGAGTACAACAATCCGCTAGCAAGTTTCGCAACCTGCCTCTGCAAGCAAAGGATCGGACATTAGCGAACTACGCAGTTGCGCTAAGCGTTTCGGGGGCCTCACGGTCACGACTTTGCCCTGATGTACCTCGCGTTCATTTATCCGGCCCTGCCTACATGCCTAGTTGTATATGAGGACCTTTTTTGGTAAGACCTCCAAAAAAAGGTCTTCATGCGTTTTTCTGGACATGCTGGGTGCCATTATTTAAAATCAAACAACGTTGGGCACATTTTGGCCAAATTTTCAGCGATTTTACTCGAATTTTCGACAAATCAAAACATTTGGGGGTGTGCTTGCACCCCTGCCTCCGATACGCCTTGATGTACTGTAACTTGAATGTGTTTTATTTTCTCTAGTGTGACATTTTATCTGTCCATTTATGCAAAATCTGAAATCATAACCACGTAGTGACAAAGGAATGATGTTTGAATAAGCACTGGATCTATTTTAAAGCATCCACTTTACTCTCAGGCATACAATTTCATAAAACCACAGGTATGTTGTTGCACAAAACTGTGATGTGATAGACAAAAACTGACATCAGATATGAAATCAGCACCCTGAAATTAGTCTAAATAAGTTGAAAAAGTTGAAACAACTGAATGTGTGTATACTAGTGTTAATGATAAGAAAAAGCTATGTCTCAATTTGCACCTAAACGAGAGAATGCATTTACTGCATAACTATGCATTCATCCATTTAACATTCTGTAGCACCTGGGTCATGTGACACATATTGACTCTGCAATAAACAGTGGAAACGTTCTAATTTTCCCATTTGGTTTGTTTTTAACTTTGCCAGTTGTTGGATAATGATCTTTTTTCTACCACCATAAATCTATCTTCACTAATTTCAGCAGGTAAACTGGACCGAGCTGATTTCATTTGCGTAAACAACACTAAATAGTTTCATTAGAGCTAAGGTCTAAACGCTGGACAACGATAAAAATGTCGACCAGGTTGTCTCGTGATTTTTTTCATGATTTCCTTACCAACTGCAAACCACTTCATTAATTCTGTAACAAGTTGACAAAAATTATGACTAACCTGTGGATCAAAGTTGACTGATATTGTGTCCGATTGAGAACAGCGTTTAATGAGAGGCTGGCCAAGGTTGAAGTTGCATGCTTCTTCAACGCCATTCGTCCATTCCTTGTAAATTCTAGCTTCATATCTATGTAAAAATCATTATCTCCAGAGCCTTTACATCATGCACAACCATTCAAAATCAAATCATCAATAAGGGAAGCTTACCATAAACTTTTCACAAACATCAAAAGAAAACTAGCAATAGCAAGGAAAGAAACTTACTCTTCAATCAACTTGAGCATTTGTTTTTGCTTGAAAAACACCAGGGCGCATGCATCTGATGTCAAACATCTGAACAAAAATGCAATGAACGGTCATTATCACAAACAGCCTATCTCGATTGGATTTGGATTTAGGCTACATTGATAAGCACGTAATCACGGAGGAACTTTTGAAACAGCAGTGAAGTTTTTATTGAGAAGTAAGAGTTTAAAAAACAACACTTCAAACAAAAGGTCTTTAAACTATACGTCTGTAATGTGATGTTTTCCACAATCTAATACTAATATTTTTTAGACAGACATGGCAAACAGTGGTAGATTTTCTTACCTTAAAGATAGAAATGACAAGCAAGCATAGTTTCATGATAATTTACCTGTTTGTTTGCGATCTTTCCCTGATTTTGCAAGAAAACAAGTAATACACTTTTCCATGCCTTTGAGTCTGTATCATTAAATTTGCATTCTAGGAATTGTAAGTAGTCAGGTTTACAGGAGATATAAGAGATATTACTTGATTTAATTTTTATGTAGTTTTTCACACAGAAAAAATGCCCTCAATACAACTGCGTACAGTTGCATGTGGCTTAAACTACAATCCTCCCAATATAAAAATTTTATTTTTGCATCTTAATTTCAACATTCCATCACAATGCTCACAGAAGCTACCACATTCTGTGCCATTCAAGAATAAAAAAAAACAGGTTGCTGAAACCTTTTGGAGTACTAAAAGATGTAGCTAAAAATTACTACAAAGAGGCAATCAACATGAATGTTGAAGTTTAACCATGCAACAAAACCAATACACGTCTGCTGTGATTTATTTACTTACGGATGGCTAATATTTCTGAACCATTCCATAGGCCATGAGATCCTGTGTCGCAACTCTTTTGCCCATTTAAGCTCACCAGCTATCGGTGGCTGGTTTTTGTGAATAAATGGATGCACAGGACTAGGCAGATTGCCAGGTTTCTGCAAACAAAACGTACATTCTCTTTGTAAAAAATATACAAAAAAATGGTACTTCTAAGTGAAAACAATTTTAATCTACCTATATATGTAAACTCAGTTTCACAATGTTCATTGTATTGAAGAGCGTAGACAAAGATGCAAGTTATGCCAGGCTTGTAACTTCCACACAGAAAAAAATATTAAAGGACAGTGTAAGATCTATCACATTCGCACAGCACTATTTTGAAATGTAGATGCTACAGGCTAAATGAAGTAATAAAACATACAAGGTTTTCTGATTCAGCAAGATGCTCATCAAAGAGTTTTTTAGATGCATCCAAACTGGAATTGAATTTTTCCAGAAGAATTGGATATTTAAAATCAAAATCTGCTTTAATAATAGGACGCTCCAGCAGGCTGCCAAAAATGTTCAGCATCTGAAAAACATGAGAAATATTTTTAATATAAAAAACAGTGCCTCTGAATAATTTGGCCACATGATACTGATTTGATTTTTTGATACATGCGGGCACATTGAATTGGATAAAATCACTGAAAAATTTTGGACCAAGTTGACTTGAGTTTCAGAGCAGTTATGTCATTAATTCTAAATTGGCATTTCTTCTTTAATGCATCCACAAAACAGCAATTTTCTCAAACATTAGCACATAACCAGAAATGCGTGCCAGTTATGTTAGATTCACATTAAGTTCTGAGCAATCCAGGTCTACGATTTAATCCTGTCACCAGATTCTTGGTCAATCTTTGCATCTTTTCCTGTGGCTGAAGTCAGCCGGACTTGAATTTCCAGGGTTTTGAAGCAATTTTGATATATGACTTAACCACAAAAATGACAGTAGTAGTTCACAATTGCAAGAATACCTCAACAAAAAAGAACCCTAAAAGTAAAACCAAAAACAATATTATAGTAAATCTGGAAATTCAATAAGTTTATTTCGTTCTTTCTTTACATATGAATTTTAAACCATTTTCCCAGGCCTAGCACCAGCTTACTGTCTCATGTCCAATAAATTATAATCATTTAGTGACTGTCACATAAACTGCATCATAATCAATCATATACAACTCATTAATTTTATACAACACAGAGCTCTAAGAACAAATTTTAACAATTAGTCAACAACTTTTTACATTCACTCAGTTTGCTCCAATTGACAACCTCAATGTAAGCCAAAAATGCTGTGATAAGTTCATGCAAAAATTTGATGATAAATACACATTTTTTTAGAAACATGGAAGCAAACTTTTGCATCCAAGTTATACTCACCTACCAGCAAAATAAAAGTTTTCATTACCTTAAATATAGATTCCATACCAGAACAGTCATCGAACCCTTGGCATATAATATTGGCAAGTTGTCGTTCAAGATCAGAAAGTTTTTCTGAGAAAGCTACAAAATCTTTTTCAAATGCCTATAAAATTCATCAAGGAATATTAGTTTAGTTTCCATAAAACAACTTCTACCATTCAAAAACGTGCTACAATTTTTGCAGTATCTCCACAACTTACCTCATCTTCAGGATCAAGCGGGTTGTATGAAACTTCACCAAATGAATGGTAAATTTCCTGAAAAGACCCATATATGTTCAGCACGAGTTGACTCAACAAATGGCCCTTTACTCCACCAAATTCAATTTTTTCCAATTTCATAAATTCTTGGCTTCTCAGAAAAAAATCCTAAAAGCAGACAGCACATGTTTTTCTACTTACAGAAAATGCTGTAATGATGAAAAAGCAGACAAAGCCCCTGTCAATGTTAGTTTTCATCTCACAATGAGAAGATCAAATTGGACTCATGTTCAAAAACATAAACAAAGTTTTGTGTGGTGTTCAACATCTATTTTCTGCCAGCAGATCAGCTCTCAATATAATAATTTGAATGTTCTCCAGTAACAGCTCCTATACTTCCAATTTGGCTGTATAATCAACAAAAATTCTGCAGTTGCAACGCATGGAACATGGTAGAACGGATACAAACTCTACAGATCTTCTCCCTAAACAGGAGATATAAAAAAATAATCAAACCTGGTGATCATTTAATGAAGTTCGGAACAGCATAGTTTATTGCAATGATCCACAACGAATTACTGACAGAATCATTAGAAAAAAACTGATGCTTTTTCATAAAATTTTCGGCATATAAAAATGTTTCAACAGTTTTTAGTTTTCTTTAACATTATCAAAATGCATTAGAAAAATGTTAGTGTTTATGCTTTATCAAAATAGTCATGTCCAATTAATTTATCATTGGCTCTTGATCACTAATTTTAAAATTTTTTTCAGTTGTGTTTATAATGTTTTATCAACCACAGATTGATTTTGACAAAACCATCTGCTGAAGTTCTAAATGAAACAAAATATAGAAACAAATATCAAATGGTGTCTGATATCCTCGTAGCTTTCAACTTTGTTAATGATTGCCATGATAGCTCGAAACTCATAATCGCACAATAGTTCAACATTTATGTTGATAAATGACTTTTACCATAAGGATATCCAGTCTTAAAATGAATTTATCCATCCTTGAAAACACCAAATCAGGAGCAAAATTCCATCTTTTAACTTTTGCTGGATCCTGAAAAGAGATTCATTTTTCCTATTTAAAACAACAAACTTGAATTGAAAGCGATAAGAAAAGTATTGCTATCATTTATGCGAAAATACTATCATAGTCGTGACTGGTGAGTGGTTTCGTAAGAACTGAACACTTTACAGTAACTTCTTCAATTTGCTTTCAACAATCATGGAAAATTGTTATAAAGCAATTTACTTTACATATGATATCACAATAAATAAACATTTGCAATATCGTTCATATACATCTTGTTTACAATGGAACACTTTTTAAATGATAAGTGCCTGGATTTCACCATTTTCCACCATGAAACCAAACTTCCACAAGGATTTCTTATCTAAAAATATCCATACAACACAAAAATATACAAAAAACAAAACTTCAACCTAGGGTAAGTTAAATGTATTACGAAGGTTCAAAGCAAAATTTAAGTGTTTTTTATGTATGAAACAACAGGACAGCTTCTATAAAAAATGTACATTATACAATGAACACTGCTTTTGCTTACAATAATGTGTTACTGAACCAATTTTTTGGATGTTTTGTGACATATCAGTTTCAAGCAATATTTCGTTATCATAACAGTAGCCATAATATCAAACACAAATCTATTTAAATAAGAGTTAATGATGCCAACTTGGCAACAGAGTAGCTATAATACTGTATACAGAAAACTCATTTTCAGATCACACAGAGGAATCAAAACATCTTAACATCTTCAATAAATATGCTCAGGCACAATTTTGCGGTGGAACTAACACGTATGTTTGTTTGGAGCTGTTTAAGGTGTACTTGGAAGATGGCAGGCAGCATTATAATTCTCAGGTAATGATAGCTGACTCACTGCAATGATAGTTTTAGTGGTAGTGCTGAACAGAAGCTCATCAAAGGTAAAAAATATCATTGAAAAACATTTGATTAGTATTTCTAAAACTTTTAGACAATTTTGCAAAAATTCATGGGGAAAATAACATTCAATTTCATGTCTTTACGAGACAAGTATTTTACATATAGACAGTGGCATTATCAATATGATTAAGAAGTGGTCTAGAATGGAATAATAACGATATAAATGTGGTTTGGAACTGCTTCAACCAGCACCACAACCACTTGCCATATCTCACGGCAACACCAATGATATCATATCTCGCGTGGTCCTCAACTGCGAATCCTTCCTAAAACATCATGAAGATTTGCAGTTACCATCAGATTCACAACAATATCAAATTGCAGTGGGCCTCACGAGGCTCCCAGCTAAATGCATTTAGACAGTTGAACCGAACAGGTCAAATTAGTACACAGGCACATAAAAACTACAACTTAGAAGGTACTAGTGCTCATATACTACTTTCATTCCATTAGCACAATTACTCCAGCAATTCATTCATTTTCATGCCAACTTTTCCTCTGGGGAAGGTCACAGGGGCAGCAGCCCTAGGAGGACTCAAAATGCATCATGGTTTGCTATTTCAGATAGCTCTGCTGGCTCTACAGCAAAACCAGTGACAAGGTCAGAGATGTGATCACACTACCTGGTCCTTTGTCAACTCTTTCCTGTGAGTGTAGTCACCAGGACTTGTCTCACCAATCTTTCCTGGGACATTCTGGTCATATGTCCAAACCGTCATAGCTGGGATTTCTGTATTTCGAGAAGTGGCTACATGCTCAGGTCTTTACAAATGTTACAGCTGCATACTTCATGGCAAAGTGTCACACTATGAACTCTTCACAAAAATCCCATCTCAGCCACTTGTATTAATTTTCAGCTGCATGCAGCTGAAAACTGATCAAGTGCTTGTTGAAGTTCCTGTTCACAAGATGAAAGCAGTACCAAATCATCCACAGAAAGCAAACAGTTGATCCTGTGGCTCCCAACAGCGCCACCCTTGTCAACTTGGTTGTGACTGTCTATCCAATTCATATAGGCTATGAAGAGGAGTGGTGACAGCACACACCCTTGTCAGAGTCCAACACAAAGTGTAAACTGTGATTAATGCTGTCAAAATGGATAAAAACATTTGAGCAGAAATACAGTGACTTTACAGCCAGTAACATACAGCCATCAACACTGCACTTCCACAACACTCCCAAAAGCTTTTCATGAGGGACCCGGTTGTATGCTTTTTGAGGTCGACAACACATGTGTAGAAATGTTTGGCATACTCTATCAATTATTATTTCAAAATCTGACCACATTTACTGATCTCATGTGTAATAGCAAAAACCTTGAGACACAAACATTTCCTGAATCAAGCTGCTGATGAAGATAATGTTTTCACTGAACCCATAATCTATGTCTATGCTGATGCCAGTGTATGTCTATACCTTGCTAGTCCACGCAATTTGTGTTTAACACATGAAAAAATTCCACAAGAGTGCATGCCCACTGTACCTGTACCTATATGCAAAAATAAGAATGGTGATATAAGTCATGATAGCAATGAGAGAGCCATTTCTTTTACAACAATATCTCCACAAATTCAAACATTAATTTTATCCTGTATTTCACCAATCTTGCCACCATTGATAACCAGCTTAGCTTTATGATACAACATGTATTGATGTTGTCATGTCTCATTCTGCAAATACATAAGTTTAATCGGTGAATCTGATTTACTCTGACCTGTGAGAGGGTGAAGACGTGAAGAGTTTATGCCCAGCCGACTGCTTTGCTATAACCAGTGTGATAAGGCAAGGGGGAGTTTTGAGTCAATATTTATTTGTTGTGTACCTTGATGAATTCTCAGTTCAGCTGGGCTCAACTGGAGTCAGATATACTTTGGGAAATGTGGTTTTGACTCAACAACTGTTTCCTAATGATATATGCACCTTTGGTCTCAGCATTAGTGGCCTTCAATGCCTTCTGAATATTTTCCACGACTGCACTGTTGAACACAAAATTCTTTTAAATTGCCATAGGATGTTTGGTGTAGTTTTCTTCCTAAAATGCATATACAACATGCAACACCAGATGTATCTCTGAAGGGTATATGGGTTTAGTTTGCTAAACAAGTCAAATATCTTAGTGTTCTATTTCATGCCTCTCTGAAAGGTGACAGTGGCATTCAAAGACAAGTGAAATGACTTAATTGTGCAGCAAACAAGTTCAGAGGCATATTTGCCTTGTGCTCAACCGCAGTATAAAATACTTTATTTCATACATATTAAATGCCAATGTATGCCTGACAATCATGGAACAATTTAAGTAAGTTTACTTGGTGATAAATGTGATTAAAACAAGAAAAACTACCTCTTTTTTCAGTCATTTTTTAGTCATTGACAGAAAGTTTATTTCAAATGGCTGAAAATAATTAAATCAATTCAGTCACAATGTCTGAAAGTATAGAACAATGCATATTGTTATGGTGAGTTTTAATACTCCTATGAGACATATGACCGAAATGTCTCAGTTAGCAAAATATGTCTCAGTGATAAAAAACAAAACAAAAACAACAAATTAGTGCAAGGACACCAAGGCATTGAAAGAACCATATGGTTATTGAGTAGTTGCCCCTCAACTGTTCAATCTTTATCGCTCACCAGATTCAACTCGAAGCACTGCATATATGTGGGAAAGGGCTGCCAGATTATCAATACAGTTGTGCACAAATACAGATAGTCTAGTATTAAATACTTCTGCATTGCATATAACAATGCCTATTGAACTTTGCATTGCATTCCAAAGAATATAAATGTATATAAGAATCAAGTTACCTATTTTTTCAAGCCATCTGATGTATTTACCAGAAAAATTTACTTGTGTTTGTTCATTGTTGCACATCTTCATCTAACTTTTTTTATCTGCTCACGTGGATATGTCTTATGCTTTTTACATGTCTCTGTTTGTCTTCCACAATATAATGCTTAATAATGGTCAAATGCAGTACTTGGAGGTGCATTGTGTCTGGGTTTGGTAATTTTTAGTATTGCCTTCATGCACCAACTAGCACCAACCTGTGATGTGTTACGACTTACCATTGCTTGTGTTCTTTGATTTTAAATTGCTTGTGTTCTTTGACTAGCCCCTTTGGTATGATCGAATGATGTTTGCTGAATTGCTGCATATTACTCTTAACATTGCTCTTACATGGTGTCTATATCTGATTGCTGATAAGGCCTGATAAGTGTTCGTGTGTATTTCTGTTTTGATCTGAATTCCTTTTTGACTGTTCTGTCGCTGTTTTAGTGTGGTAGAGATTTTTTGGGGCACTGCTGGACATTGCTTTGCATGGCATGAACCAAAGGGTCAGCGGTCATTTGCACATCCAAGAAAAAATATTTCCATTTTATTGCAGTACAAGACTGTGTTCCACAAAGTTTTTGTTAACACATTTTATTTCCTTGTATTCTATAAATTCAAATAAAGTCTACAAGTGTGCATTAACTAATTTGTTATTGTTCTCTTGCTATTAGACACAGTAAAGTGACAGGAAGTTACAGATCATGAGTCTAAGATGAAGACTTAAATAAAAAATTTAAATAGACATTGCAGCTTCAAATGATAAAAAGTCAAGTAAGTGAATCTCAGATCATATTTGTTCTAAAACTGTAAACAAGGTCCTCCTAATTTGCAACGATCTGAAGTTATGTTGTTGCTTCAAAAATATAATCTTTTTCATCATTTTACTTAAATTTGTTATAACAAAAATGTCATGGAGTTCATCCACAGAAAACTCAAATGGATTACTTTTTATATGTAACTAGTGTTATGAATTTCACTGCAAAGACGAGTTCCAGTACTTATCAAATCGTTTTACTTGACCAAATACCCCACAACCTGTTTTTCATGTAAGCATAGCTGCTGACTGTATTTTCAACTATATCACAATTATAAAGAAAAGTAAATGCTACCATTCAGGCACAGCAAAGTTTTTATGTCAAATATGAGTATTTTGCTGACTCCGAGTTCAAACCTAGAACAATGAAGCAACAAGCAACATTGCATGTCTTGAGGCAAAATCTACAACTGAAATAACAAAACGTTGACTAAAACATCTCCTTCTGCATGGGGCATATTTTCACCATCTGTGCTCAAAAGATACACTAAAATTAGTAAATGGTCAACTAATTTTCTAATGAGCAGTTGTATACACTTTCTAACTGCAAGTATGCTTACAGATTTTAAAAGTTAGTGTCAGCTTTAATATCTGTTGAAGATGTATAGACCTAAATTTTTAATGTCACAACTACATGTTTCTGGTGGAAGCTCAAATGTTAAAAAAACAATATGCATCTCAAATGAGCCGAAGCAGCAATCTGTTACTCTGCTTCATGCACTGAATAAGGATGCAATGAAGTTATTTTCATGGCTTCTAAATGAACCTGTCATAGTGTTGCCATGAATGGTTTGGTAGAGCACACTTAACTATAAGCTAATAATCACCCATACAGTAAAACATATAAATTAACATAAACAATAAAAAATTCACCTTAAAGTAAGTCTCAATAATAGATTTGTGATGGTTGAAACCTTTCCTGAAAGCATGGAGAACTTTGAGAGCAATCTTTACTTTTTCTACAGACTCATCAACTTCACCTTTTAATATATCATCAGGTGACAAATAGTTGCATGCCTACAACCAACATAAAATAATTGATTAGTATGTTAGGTAATGATATCTATAGAAAGGAAAAACCTTCAAAGTTTGAATATATCTCCTGGTTCTTTTAACTTAAGAAATAAACTACTAGAGATTTTGTTTTTCCAACCATGCTGAAGCCTTTACTATATTTGGCATAACGAGACTAAGCAAACAATCACTAATTATTGATAAGACAGTGTGATGCCTCAGACATGACCTTCAGTGAAAAACGAAAATAATTTAGTTATTGATAGTTTACTCTACATCTTTTTAGTTCAAAAACGCCTTGTTCAGAAATCACAATACATCTTCAGATTCAACATTTATCACTAATCTAAAACACAGGTGGGCATAGGAGCTAAAAACAAAGATGAGCCTTCAGGTCTAAAATATCTAATTAGTGATTTTTAGGGTTCTGTCAATCAAATCACAAACGTAATTTCAGTTGCGACTTACAAATTTCTTAAATGCAGGCAGGAAGCATTCACCAATGTTAATGAAATTCTAGTGTTTATTAAATCTTATTTCAATTTTTCAAACAAATGCACACGACAAGCTACTTTATACCAGATTTCTAAAAATGAATTGTAATAATTGACATTAAAATGCAGCATTGAATACAACAAATGAACTAAAATGAGTTAGACTTTATTTAGTCAGCACACCATTTGATATATTTTATCTCACCACTTCTATAAGGAAGTTGCACAACTCTCTCAACAAAACAATGATTCTGACGGGAGTGCAGTAATACTTGGACATTGACCATATTAAGCATATAATGTGCATCAATGGCTTCAATTTTGGGACTGCCTGTTAAAATATCACAATATAGAAAAAATAACACAACAAAAAATACTACTTCACCACATTAAATAATATTAAACAAAGAAAAAATTGGCATTAAAAAAGGATATTGTTAAGAATCAACAAAAGAGTTTAAGCTGTAACTTAAAACACTTGAATATTTTATATCCAAGTTTAACATTGAAAAAAATGTAAGGAACTCTTAGATACCAATAACTAAAATTTGTGCACACACTTTAAAACTGAACTGATCTTTGTACAAAATGCAAATGATGCTACACACAAACAAAACATACCTCTTCAAAATCAACTTGTTCCAAATCATCCAAAAATCTTTGCAATGGCTTAAGATGCATTTGTATGTCTCGAGCCTCACGAAGAGCTAAAATTAGCAAATTAAGGTTTGTGGCACTCAAGAAAATAAAAAGATGTACATCAAAACAAATCCAAAATTTGAATTTTTCAAAGACATAATTTATGAAAAGAAAAAATGTGAGATGAAAAATTAGGTTCACCTGCAGTAACATCTTGAAATATGTCACGTAATGCAGGGTGGTAGCTGCTATGAGACATCTCCAATATTTTTGCCATTTTTAGGACTGTAGGCCGTCGAAGCTATGAAAGAATATATTCCATTAATTTAGATAAAGTAGCTTTGATTCAGAGTGATTGTTTTAATTGGGACTATTTCCTATGATTTTCTTCTAACTATTCAATTGCAGCTTCACAAAGCAGATTGTCTGAAAAAATTATCTGAACTATAGCAAACTAAATATAACATAACATATATCAGTTTCATTTGCTGGCATCAATCACCAATGCTGACACTATTCATCGCTAGCAGCGAAAAAATTCAAGTGCATGGTGGCAGAAAGACATTGTATTTGTAATATATTTTGTTACCAGGAACAATCGAAAAATCACCTACTACTTTCTGCATGTTTTTTTTCCTCAGTATGTAACACTTTTCTCTGATAAGAGAGATTGCAATGCATGCAATCACTGTAACATCGTTTCAATGTTTGTTCTTTTTAGTATTGTCTGCACATATGTACTAACACCACCTCTGGGACTGTAGTAAATATTTTGGTATTTTTCATGTACTAATAGTAAATTATAATACACAAATAACTAAAATTTCGACTTCCAGTTCAATCCAATTTTGGTATTAACTCAAGTTTCTGTCTGAAAAAAGATAAACAACTCATATATAATATTGTTACCTGAGTATATATGCATTCTAAATTGGTACATTTTGAGTTCCAGAATGATATTTCCACGCTAGGACCTGGGTTAAGACCTTCCAGAAGTGGTTGAGCTGATTCTTGTTTCAAAACGTCTCGTATCTGATGACTCCACTCTATCACAACAGTCTCAATGGCATGCAGCACGGCCCTGCACAGAGTTGCACCATAGGTGAATCACCGAAATAGAAACAGCTGTCAACTTGGTCAATAACGTTGATGGCGGCCAAAGAAACTTAAAACTGTTGATACTGATTCCGCGATTCGCGCCACAAAAACTTACCTTTGGAACCTTCGTGCAAACGGCAAATATATTCAAAAGTTTGTCAAACAGGCATTGAAGGGGAAGCGTAAGCTGAAAGGGAGGGTTGAGTACAGGGGTGGATATTTGGGGAGGCTAACGAGGTGGTCGTCTCCACTTTTCAGACATGCCGTGCGCCCATCACTCTTGGAAGTTTCACCTTTTGTTTTTGCATTGTTTTGTTGATAAGCTTATGAACCACTCTAGAACCTGCGATGTTTTGGGGCCCCTCTCTAAGAATTTGCCTCGGGCCCCTAAATTCGAATATTCACCCCTGGTGAGAACTTAAGATGCACCTCATCAAGGATGTAACCACTTTTCTAAAATGGAGACGATTAAATTCAAAAGTGAAATTTTTGTCGGTTTAAGAAAGTTTTGATGATATAGAACAAAATGGAACAATAGCCAAACTGACTCGACTACAATTACGTAGAAGCTAGTTTGATACGGTAACTACCTTTTTCCTTTTGTCCTCTATTCGCAGTTTTTGTCCCTACGATTGTTGCAAACTCTCGGTCGGCGCCGCGTTGAGTGCATGATGCACCATGAACGGGATGAGTGCTAAGAATAGCACCAGAACAAGCAATAATAGAGTGATCTCGGTGAATGACCTATAATATTACTTGTGAAGCTAGTGGACAGTTGATTATAGGCTACTTGGTAATGGTGCCAGCGAGAGTTTATTGTCGAGTGATCTCTACTGTTGCTTGCTGCCACAGTGTGAAGCTTTGGGCGCTTGTTGCTCGGGCTCTCCGATCGCAACACGATAAAAATTGTTAGAAAATAACGGTAACCACCATTGCAAGCACAAAATTTCAACAATGCAGTCGCAAGATGTCGTATTATGAGATATCGTTTAGATGCAATACTCCTTTGCTCAAGTAAATATACCTTGAGCTCATTTCCTTCCAGACGTTTCATTAAAAAAAAGTGATACGCTGCATTTGCGTTATGCATTCTCATAATTACCCACACGTTAAGTAACTTGAGGTCAGAAAGCTGCAAAGCCACAGTATTTTAAAATTCTCAACAAGAAGTTTCACAAAACTGAAAATTGTCCACCGTCGCCAATCACAAACAGTACAGAAATGCAAAACCTTTTCTCCTCGTCGCGATCACTGTCCATCTTTTCGGAACCCACGGGAAGTGGCAGCAGAGTTTTGCCTTTTACGTGGCCAGCGACGACGTAAACATTGCTTTTCAGCTTGTGCACGTGGCGCAGCACGTCCGCTGATACAACAGCTGGCCATCGCAAGTGATTCCCATCGTTTGACAAAAGGTGCGATAGCATCTGCGATAACATGTTTATTACAACGAACATACGTCCTTAGGATTAATTAAACAGTTCCTCTGGCACAATCAAAAGCAAAGTTTGCGACAGGGTTTCCTCGACAGTTCAGTGGGAACAGCATGAAAAAAGAGTTCATCGCACTTTTGTAACGTTACTTTTAAATATAGACATGAGGGAAAAAGGTTATACATAACACATTTGGTAGGAAAATCAACAGCAGCTTGATGTCGAACAGCCTTACGTTGCGCAAATTCGACCTTCCTGAGCAGTACCTTAGTTCCACTTCCAAAATGGCCACCAAACAACTTTGGTACACGAAAAATAGAAGTGCTGAATAGCCTTATAATAAAAATAACGGTCAAAGAAAACGATATAAGCGACATTTTGCGTACGTTTCGGTAACTCATGTTACCATCATCAATGTATGTGCTTGCAAATACATTTGCTTGCTAATACATTGCTTGCAAATGCATTGATGATGGGAGGTAATGACTTACACAGCTCGGCCATTTGCTCTCCTTAGACAAAATTGTTTTGTTCCCCCTTCCAAAGCCCAGTGATCCACCCAGTCCCGTCGCCACGGGGAGGATTTGGTGGGCTTAGCCCCCCCCAAACAAAGCTCCGAGCCCACCAAATTGAAATATGAAACACTATAAATTAGTGGAATTTTTGTCAAATTTAAATGTCAAGCCCTACTGCACGAACGTAAAGCCACCCTATCGACGACTTTCTGGCGACTGTTCTGGAACGATCACTAGTTTGTGGTGCACCAAGGAGTTGCCACTCGCTGTACAGTTCAGCAATCGCCCGTCATTTTCAAATACAAACGCCCAGTTTTCACAAAGCAGCTTGAAAATAATTAGGATGAATATGTACTAGGACTAAACAGTCGCCGATAGGCAGGTAAGAAATATTTCTCCTTGCCCGGGCTCGCTTTGGAATTAAAAAAAAGAGACCATCCTCTCTTGCATGGGCGTCCGCAGAAATTTTTCCGGAGGCGGCAACGTCGACATTTTGCTTATCCTTTTCAGGTTGCTGACGATGCAATGCAAATGGACGTTCACAAAACGCTTTACCCTTTATACATCACAAAGGAAATGCCCCATATTCCAGCAACAGCCACAAAAATGCACTTCTTTGGCAGCAGTGCTTCTTTTTCACTCATTATAAAACTACGTTGCTTACTGCTAGAAGCAGTCACTGTCTCGCTGCATTACCTGTCAAAGATGTCTGCGTTCACCAGTCACATGCAGCAAAACACCAACTACCGTAACTTGAAGCAGTGGCGTAGCCAGACCAAAATTTTGGAGGGGCCAAATATTTTGACTTTAAGCGAGCAACAGTGTTTGGTTTGGGACACTGCCCCACGAAGCACAAAACGACAAGGTATGCTAGATGATTGGGGGGCACGTCCCCTTTGGCCTCCCTGGCTACGCCTATGACTTGAAGTGAGCACTTGTTTCCATGTTATTGTTACGCAATAGGGAACCTGGTTCTTGTGCAGTGTGATTGTCATACCGGCAAATAAACTGTCATTGCAAGAATTGAATCAATAAATCGGAATTAAACTATTGGCTTCAAGTTTTCTAGAAAGGTTTGGTTCTTAGACCCAATTTACAGGGAGGAAAATGCCCATTTTGCACCCCGCTGTGAACGCCCATGCTCTCTTGAAGACTTTCTCCCATTCACACGTACTGAGATTCGTGGCGTATCTATGCAAAATAGCGCCCCTGGTAACGTTGAAATGTGCGTCCTTTTTAGTAATTTAAATATTAGATATAGATACAATTTTCACGAAAGATAAACCATGATGAAAAAACATGTTTTGAAACAGAAAATATATGTTTGTTTTTGCTTTAAACGTTTCAGCAAATAAAATTATAAATTATTATCCATAATGAACATAACATGCTTTTATACTCATTTATTTTATAATACAGTACCATAATTCATGCATTGTATTGGCTGACCAAATTATAAATCTTGCAAAAAATTACGCAACGTGTATTCTAAATACAAACGATAATTTCTTTTGAGATGAATTGCATTTATTGCGGATGGTACAACAAGTTACGCGTACAAGAGCAACACTACGTCTGAACGTGCCACAGCGAAACCAATAGAGAGAAAACGATAGCTCTAAACAAGACCAATAAATCTCTTCTTTCATGAGTTAACAATTTACCAACTGCTGATGTTTCGAGTACTAACTACGGTTCTCTTATTAGCGAGTCATATGAAACAATAAATCAATCAATTGATTTTCCTTAGTATCTGGACTGGGGCATTGTGTTTAGCATATTTCTCGGACACTAGTGGCCATCCAAGAAATTTCGTACAGTCGGATTGGGCCGCAACAGTTTTTAAGTATGAATTTGTAGATCTGTGGGAGCTTCAACAGTAGCTATTTACGTAAGTCAGATTCTCACAGCCATGGACTTACTCGTCACAACCACATTCGGACTTATATCCTCTTGCCTGGAACGCAACAGCACGGCCTTACTGCGGCTTTCTTCTAGCGTGAGGACGAGGTCTTGTAGATATGGCAAGCGAGCGTTCTTGTTCTGTCACATTTGTCTGAACATCGTGTTGTGTACAATTACTGTACATAGTTTTGTAATAATGCACAACATGCCCGAATTAAGGGCACTGTGTTGATGCCGCTGTGCAGATAATGGTTGTATGAGGCCCAAAATAGAGGTTGAAGAAACTGCAAACTACAAATTTTAGTTTTTGCCAAGCAACTTTTGCGCCCCCGTCAAGTGACGCCCATGGCACGAGCCATGCCGGCCATAACCTAGATAGGCCGCTGACTGAGATTACAAAATTTGGATTTTAAATACACTGACACTCGTGCTTTAGCAATACAAACGTGGAGCACTTGATTGAAAAAAGACGCTTGTTGCCAATGTTAGCATGAGAAACAGAAATTCCTTGGTACTTCACGAATGTATGGAATTAAAATGGCACAAACTTGAAAACGAATGCAAACAAACACTTATACTGATATTGGTTTGTGCTGTTATCTTTACCGACACGAGGAAACGATCCGAGGAATGTATTCGTTATGTTCCTCCCTCAATCTAGATTGCGAAGGTGATCGCGTAATATTCGATGTATGCCGCAGACGAAAGCTACTGTGTAGCAACCTACAAGTGGCAGCTACGCAATTGAATGCGCCGATGCAACGAAATCAGCAAGTAGAAGTAATTTCAGAATATCAATTTTAGGAAGCGGAATCATGCCGATACAGCTGATACTACTGCTTGCTCGTTGCGCTAGCGAAGTTAGCCGTTGCGTGCTTTAATCTCCCAAAAGAAGCTTTCCGTCGCGTGTTTTTTTTCCGTTTCTTTCCGTTGCATGTCCGAATCTCCCAAAAGAAGCCGCAACTAAACTTGCGGCAGCGGTTGGATTCGAATCCACGACATCGAAATGAATGGTGGCTCAAACCAGTAATTTCGATGGTGTCCGATCTAATCCCACCGCTACCACCAGTTTAGTTGCAGCCTCTATTTATGGGAGATTGGGAGGAATGTGACGGTGCATCACATCACATGCCTAGAGCGCGCAGTCAGGAAGTGCTTCAAAAATGCAGCTACGCACAAGCAACAGACACTGTTTTCAGTCTTCGCAGCTCTTGATATTCACTGTCCATGACATATTTCAAAAATCGTCCAAGACCAAAACTTCAGCAGTCCTGCTCAGTCACAAAAACCAAGATTGCTTATTCTAAACACTTGGTGGTATGCGTTTAGATTCGTGATATTGTTGCGCAAGATTCAAAAGGATTTGCAATGGCAATCACCCTTATGGTGACACTTTCACCCGAAAGACTACTTTTTACAAACGTTTTGATATTTAGTATTCTTCAATTTTTGTAATGATGCCAATATTTTTGTGTTAGCAGCAGAACTGTCACTTAGTGCATTTTTTGGTAACAAACTATGAGAAATGCACGCGACAGAGAGAAATTGAAAGTAAACTCGATTCAAAGTGCAATCGTATTTGGCAGAATTAAAAAAATGTAGATTGGGTAGAGTATAATGCTGCAAGTTGCAAAAACAAGATTAAAAAAAGTGTTTCTCATGAAAAATAAACAAGCAATGAAAGCTTGCTTTCTCCGAATTTATGTTGAAATTTTCGTACAAATTTCTATGTTGGTTCTCGTTGTTCCTGAATGTAGGAAAAGCGCATTTATCGGACAACTTTTCGGTTGGGTGAAATTGCTTAACCTACAGTGAGCAGCAGCCGCTAACAAAAACCCAGCACCTCTTGTTTGCTATCACTACCATGCAAGGTGGGGCAGCACTCAATGAGCACGTCATCAGGTGTTTCTCTTACGAAACTAATGCCAACTGGATTTTGCCTTCAAACAAAAGGTATGGGGAAACAAAATATTGTGTAAAGTTCAACAGCTCACAAATTAACTGTTACCCAAACTCAGATTTATCAAAACAGTATTGCATAAAAGAAACTTACGAACTGACTGCAAAAAAATTTTTTGCGAAAAATCCTTACCACTTGGCTCTTGTTGGTAGATGTTTTGTTTTGCGGCACTTCTTTTCTTTGTCGTGAAACAGTACAGGGTTGTTTTTATGGTTTAGTTTTGATAAACGCTAATGACGATAGGAAATCATGCGGATTCTAAAAACGTGGGGAAATATGCAGGCACAGCCAGCACAAAATTTTTGGGGGGCCAAATTTTTTGACTTGAAGCGAGCAACAGTATTTTGTTTGGGACACCACCTTTCAAACCACAAAATGACAAGGTATGCCAGAACTTTGTGGGCAATGGTCCCCTTGCCCATCCTGTCTTGGCCTATTAAATCATGAGTTCATTAAAAGTGTATACGGATAACCGATCTGTTCTTAGCATGCACAAAACTGTTATTTTGCGACTCTGTTTTTTGTACTTGTTTGCTGTTTAGATCACGAGAATCTTGTGATCAAAGACTCCGAGGGCAATGATGGCAATGCTGCGTTGATAAAAGGCAAATAAAACAATGCACAGACGGCTGTTTGCAAGCACACACAGCGTTTTATAAGAATAACTGGGTATTTTTCCGTCCAACAAATCGTGGAAAATAAAAGAAAAAGTTTGTTTGGTGAGCATGCGAGCTACTGCATAGTAAGTTGGTGTTGACGCGTTTGTTGGCTCCGTTCGAAACATGAAAGCGTCGTTTAATGATAAAATAGCATAGACATCGTTTGTGATAAAATTATGGGAAAATGTTTTTCTGTATCGCGAACAAAGCGCTGTGATCTGGACAAAAACGTGAAGAGATCGAGTGAGTGACGTGGTGCACAAAATGCGGCGTAACCAGTTCAGAACAAACAGAAATGTGTTATGAGTTCACTCGCTGATGTAAAAAATCCAGCGGAGGCTCGGCTGATCAACGTATAAGATAAGCAACTAGGAGAAAAAAGCATGGGCGTTACGGGTGTGACGAAACAAGTAAACTAAGCCGGATACCCACACACATACCAAAGGCGTTTTACTATCTGTTAATATTTGTGCAGCCGTAGAGATCGCATGACTGTGACACTAGTAAAAAATACGCTGGCCTCACCTCGTCTATAAGTGGCGAGAGATGCTGCAGTGGTATCTGTGAAACGTCGCCGACTTTCACTTTTGCTCGGATATTTTCGGCCGTTATAGTTGCTTTCTCTTTCTTGATGAAGTAAGTACCTAAGAAGTTAGACGCCAAAAGAAACGAGCACTCAGTTAGATGAAATATCTGAAATCACCTGTGCCTCAATGCAGGAGAAAAAATTTTGTCCTGCTGCTTTAACAAAACCTGTCATACGAGGCGTAGCCAGGGTGCCATTCCCCCCAAATAGTCATTTTGTGCTTTGAGAGGCGATATCCCAAACAAAATGGTGTTATTCGCCTAAAACCAAACATTTTGCCCCTCCCAAATTTTTTGCCCCATCAAATTTTTGGGTTAACTACGCCACTGATACCTGTCTACTGAAACCAAAAGAAAATTTTCAAAGCGATTCTTGCCTATGATGGGCAACTGTATACAGTTGCTTTCCTCTAAACAGAAGCTTCCTCACCCTAAAAATGTTTGTAACCTTTGGAAAACTTTTCATTATTCTGGTATCACGTAAAAAAAGCCAAGCAGAGCGTTGGGCCAACGTTAAATTAGTAAAAAATGGCGATAATGTAACAGTGCTTTATAGCTATCAAACTTGCCTATTTTTCCATAATTTGTTTGTTCTTTCTAGGAATACAAAACTACTACCACAGTCTTGCAACGATTATTCTGTAAAAAAGGGGACATCCCAATGTCTACATAAAATATATCAACAATCCAGAAAGTGCCAAACACAGAAGTTTACTGTTTTATTGGTTATATATCATGCAGGTTTTTGTAAAATAACACCATCGTTGAAATTTGGAGTCAATCAATAAAATACAATTAATACCAGCTACACTGCAAACAAGCTACAGAATTATCATGGTTTCACGGTATTGTCACAGTGAAGTATTCAAATAATAACTTTTATTGAAATAGCATTAATACATTATACCCACCTTTCTGTTTGATGGATGTAGGGAACTCATAGCTGGGGAGCAACTGCCCGGCAGGAGTAGCATAAATTATCACAGCGAAAACTTCAAGTTTGTCAAGAAAATCTTGAATAACAACCTTTTGCTCTTCGTTCTGAGCCATCTTGTTCCATTTGTCGACTTTTACATTGAGAGTTTTCAAAGTTTTGCTCTGTAGGTACTCCCATCTGAAAGAATCATTTAAGTCGCAGTTTAACGGAACATAGATTGATAAAATGTGCGAGACAACACAAAAATGAATATGCCGTATCGCAAAAGTGATGAAACAGAAAACGCAATTCTTTCGTTTACATTTTCTTTGCAGCACAGCTGGAGAGAAGTAAATTGAAGTTCAGGAACAACACTTATCGCTGTAAATTGAATAAGAACGAGTATTTATCTGCAACTCCTCCATAAATAATGAGTAACACAACGCAGAAAAAGTAAAAAAATGTGAAATTTCCTCATCTGCTGGAACAGCTTTACGAAATTATTCATTTGGGAAATTTGATCATGAAAATACGTTAGTGAATGGCAACCGGCTTAAAATTAATGGTGTCACAACATGTGTTTATCATACCGATCAGCATTCTAATTTTTTTAATGAAACTGTTGAACATACATAAGAAAAACTGTTCGGTACTTTCCTGACACGTGTAATGTAATTTTGTGTGTGGTGGATAACAATAAAAATAATACTATATGCTTTATTTCCGGAGGATGATGCCATCTTCACAAAGAGTCATTCATAACCTTTCGCAAGAGCCTTTATTTGCATAAAACGGATGCCCTTCACCAGGGTTTCTGAGGTCAGAGATCCCATCAGAGAAATTTCCACAAGGTTTTGTTTAACAATAGGCTATCGAAAATACGTAATTTAGCGGTTTCCAGCCTTTTAATCCACAGGAAGTTATTTTGTCTTGCCGCGATCTCGCGACGCCATCGGTCCAACAATTTCCAAATACGCAACAAAAGCGGGTTGAAAAAAGACCGAAGTTTGTTGCACTGGCGCTGGAAATTACTGGAGCCTGCAGTGGAGCTTGCGTAATGTAATGCTGTTGGTGAAAACCAGGATTCTTTTGTGAATACTGATGCTTTCGTCCGCAAAGTCTACAAGTTGCTAATGAGTACTTGAACATGAGCCAATAGCAGACGAAGCAGCATTAATTTTGATTTTCACTTGCGATGGCTACCCACCGTGTCAAGTTTCTGCAGCATCTTCACATTAGCGTGGGGAAAGTTGAAGATTTATAGAAATTGTAGGATGCACAGCATTTATAAAATTGTTTGAAGAATGCTTAAAACCTTTGATGCCTTGCTCAGAAACAACCTGCATGGTTTTGTTCAACTGTGCGCATCTTCATCCGATCACTTGAAAGGTCTGATGCTTTTCACAAATCTTCATTTTTCTTCCACTATTTAATGCTCCCGTATGACAGTGACCAATTGCAGTAGTTGCTGGCACGTTGCTTCGACGTGTTTTTTCTTCAGTATTGGCTGTGCGTAGCAACCAAAACCTTCCGTGTGCTTCGTGGCGCCTCATGATTTCTGTATTTTTGTGATTCTTCTATCACCCCCAGCATGTCGACGATGTGTGCAAACCAACCACGTAAAAAGTGAATATGTAAAACTAGTAAAATACCAACCGCCAAATCTTATCAACCAACACGTACTCTGTAATATGTTATGACTAACCATTTTTGTGTTCTTGTGTTATTCGATTACCCTTGTGATATGGACCATGAGTCTGAATCAAACACGCAAGTAAAAATAAATAAATAAAACGCTGCTTGAAACCATGAATCAGTTTCAGTCAAAGGTGGTATCGCAAGCTTGCTCTCCCTGGTGAATGAGCTGACACTTGCACAGAAAGCGATGCAAGGAGCGAAATCCATTGCTTTGTATGGCTAGTGGTACTTCGGAAAATGGTAAGCATAGTATATGCACAAAATATCACGTTGAATTTCAGTAATCTCATATGTAATCGAAAGTCACAGTCATCCGACCGTGATAAGCTTATCAGCATTCCAAAGTATTTCACAGTTTAAACAATGTGCAGGCCTGGATTGTTGGCAATACCTGTGGCAAGTGAAAGATACATATATATATAAAGTATCGCGGAAGCATAGTTTACAAGCACCACCCCTATATGAGAAAAACGCTGATGTCTAAATGCTTAACATCTAACATGAACCAAAAAACCTTGCAGATTTTTCTAGCAGTATACCGAAGTATCCAAACTTCAGCACATATAAAAGGGTTAAAACATTTGTCACATTACTTTTAGTATCACCACAGTGATCAGTGGTTTCCTAGTGGACATTTGAGTGGTTTTTAACCTGAATAAAGCGGCTCCAAAAGTATTTTTGCCAGATTGCAGCAAGCCAAAGCGCCGCAAGATTGCAGCTAGCCAAACCGCACAAACATTCAACATCCTTTGTCAAGTATTATTGAGGTTGCCGTCGTCTTCCCATTTACATCACAAAGGTGCAACAAACTTCTAAATGCGCAACACGGTCTGGCAAACAAAAGTGTTGGGAAGCCCTGATTTAGGTTCTTTACAATGACACAATCGACTGTAGTTGACCAGGACAATCCACACCAGGGCTTACCACTGCAAAGAAAACAAGCTCTGACAGTTCTTTAGTATGCTGCTACAAATAGGAAAGAGAACAACACAAAAATCTACCTTACCCAACCTCGCCACTTACTCCAAACAAACACAACTTCTTTAATTTATGTTTAAGCTCGTTATTGCTAACATAGCGTTTTCCGTTTTCTGAATATCAGCTTGTTTTCAGCTTCTGTGTAACATTGTATGCATTTTCAAGATTACTAAACCACAATTTTGCAAGTAACGTACAGTAGCAACCCATATTGCACACAACGTCACTGTTATGTTGTCTTTCTAATCTAACCAAAACCCTTGTTGGCATTCAAACTGGGTCAAAAAGTCACGAAAGGTAAATTCAAAAAGTCACGAAAGGTAATAATCAGCCTAGCTAGAGGATGCCAAACCGAGAGCCGCACATTAGCAATTGCAGTCACTGCGGCAAAGTTTTAAAACATAAATTTTGCCTTAAGTTGCATAAAAACATCAAGACATTGTTACTTCGTACTAGTGCTGTCATAGCATGTTTAACGATGGCATAACTGCGAACAATTCAGGCCTGCACATTGGATGAACTAAGTCAGTGCTTCTCAACCAATCGGCCATAGTGCGGTTTTCGACTGGGTCATAAAGGAATAAATCGTTACTTTACAATAATGTGTGTGTTCGTTTATGCGTATAAAAGCGGATCCTATGCTAACAAGATTGTGAGCCACACAATTTTTGTGAAAATTATCTGGGTCACGTAAGGAAAAAGGTTGAGAAACACTGGGCTAAACAATGCAGTAAAATTTGCACGATCTTCATTCCGACAGTGCCTTGGCAATTTGGAATGTATTTATTTCGTTAAGTTATAACTGAGGCAACCAAAAGTCAACAAAGTCAAAATTTTTGTGCTTTTTTTAAAGTTTATAAAACGCCCACAAACCAAATTTCGCGCTCATACCATGAGGGAATCCCAAATTATTAGGTCAAAAAAGTCAAAATTTACTATTAGGTAAAAATTTATCGTTGGGTCAAACTTTTGGAGCACAGTTTTTTCTCTTTATCAATATTTCATTTAAACTACAACAACATATATTGATATGCTTTGGCAAATCTAGTTTCAATTCTGTAATTAATAGTGGGTTTGTTGCAATTTCTGACATACTAACCACTACTGGACGATTGAATATTATGTAGGATAGGCGTGGTAAGGCAAGAAACGTGGTTTTACAGTACTTGGTTTGGTAAATGCTCAATCAATTATGCACACAGTGTTTCAACTTTATGATGTTCTTAGGTTTGACTCTACTGTAGTTATTAATGTACTTATCAATCTATTTCCCCAAAGTTAAACAACCAATTTTTTTTAACTTCGAAGTCTCACAGTGTATGAATATGCTTCTGGGTTAACCTCAACACCAATGGCTGAATTATTTTGCAGTTGCAAACGCAGAAACTTTATAGGTCAAAATAAAGTCAACATTCATATATTATAAAGCCAAACTTTGAGTTTTTAGGTCAAAAAATTAGTTGCCCTAGTTATAACAAATATTCAGAAAATGAACTTCATGAGACTCGCTTCACGACCGTCTCTCCGATCAGACTTGCAAATAGAACAGATGGTAGTTGAGTCTGTCTGAAGTTCCAGCTTCTTGCTATTCATAGTGGCGTAAGGTTATATTATTTGATTCTCAATGAAACAATTCTGCTCGTGGTTCCAATGAAAGTTGCTTGCTTAATCCACCCATAAAAGAGACAAAATTATAGCACGAACATCTTTGCCTCCTACAACAGCTTCGTTTTTCAGTGATGTAGTCGAAAACTTGATCTTCGCGACCGAGGCAAGAATTTTGTCAACGAAGCCGATACCAGAAATTCGAGATTGAGACCTGAAACTTTGTCCGCAAGCATGTCATCATCGGAATGTCCAAGATTGAAGCTCGTAGAATTCTATTCAGTTTGCGAAAATTTGCTGTTTCCTTTTTCATGTCCAGTGTTACGACAAAGAGCTCGAGACCTGTACTTGCATTCTTCGAAACCGAGACTCAACACAACTGATCTGGAGATCTACACTAATTTCAAGACTCAGTCACTCTTATTAAATCCTGCTCAGGAATCCAGGCATTCCCACAACCCTGGGGTTTGTTTTTTGTGTTGATTTCATACACTTAGAAAAAATTGTTAGAAACCTGTGTTTGCATGACTTTTCCTGATTTTCAGAGATTATGGAATGGTGCCAGAGTTATTTTATAAAAATATCCCTGAAAGCCTTTAAACAGAAAATTGGTGCACTGTACTACCCTGGATTTCCTGATGTGTAGGAAATTTAGTGCACCCTACTACCTTAAAATTTCAATTTAATTTGAAGTGCAAAATGTTTTGTGGCAGATACGACATCGGAAATCTATTACCATTGTGAAGAGTAGACCTACACCATGACCTGACAAGAAGAAACAACGGATCTACAACGCGCATGACGTTTTCTACACACAAATAAAAATTCACCTCAAAAAATGTTGTTTGAGGTTACAGTGTGTAAAATTTGTATGCTATGTATGTTTCGCTACGCAGGTTGTTGTGAAAGTGATTAAAAATGAGCGTCGGGAAGTCAAAAATACTTGGACCGGAAATAATGGAGGCCACGTGTCCCAAGAAAATGCAATCAAATTTAGGGTTGCATAACACCCTTCACTGCCCGATTCGTGTGGCGTTGAAGGTTTATTGAGGAGAGCATGGTTGAAGGAAAAAATTAGACAATAATATTTTCCTGCACTTTGCACTGTCCATTTAGGGTACATTGCAACCCAAACTATATTTAGAGTCATATGCAATGTCTTTTCTGCTGAGCAAATCAAGCAGAATTGCAACTGTTTTTATTTTTTGTGCGTGAAATTCCCCCAAAAAGCACCAGGTTTGGAAATTACTGCACAAGTACTGTAAGCATCTCGTGCAGTGAACTTCAGTGTAACTGTTTCATATTCCAGTAGGGCAAAAAAACGTTGCATCTACGCAAACACAAATAGTAATGATTGTAAATTACGGGCTCCAGCAACAATTGACCTAGAAACCCACAGGCCAACTAGGAAAGCTTTAAGCACAGGCTTGCTGTAACTTTTATGCCCGTTCGACCTGTCCGGCCAATTTAATAGTTCAAACGCAATGCGGCAAACGTTAATACGCTAAGCCTAAATCAAACCTTGGATCCACTGGCGTGCCCTCCGCCATCGCTGCTTTCTCTTGCGTTATCAGAAACAAATTTATCCAGCAAGTTTACCAGCATGTGGCAGGGCCATATATGCCTCGATCGCGCCAATTCACCAAGTAGACTAGCCTCAGCACTTTGCAGCAAAGATCAGCGTTTGTTGAAGACGTCGTCCAGGCAGCAATTGTGACGTAACACTTTTCCTTAGTGTGTCAATAAAGAATATTTTTTGGTCATCTGCTCTTATTGAAGGACTGGATAAAACTAAGAAACAACGTTTCAACAAGGTATTTTAAAAAGAAGTACACAAGTAAAAAAAAACTTACTTTCGTCTTACGCTAAGTAAAAGTAACTTTGATTGCTTCACGCGTTCGAGAGTAATATTTTTGATTTGGCAGAATATAACATATCCGGCAGCAATCTCATTGCGTAAGACGTCCGGCCCTCGACATATTTTGTATTACCTTATGTGGCCCTCGGACAAAAAAGTTTGAAGATCCCTGAAGTAGATTATGCCATAACCCAGTGTTTCCCAACCTTTTTAGGCTTGCAGCACCCTGCATAAGAGCAATATAATTTGCGGCACACCGTGGCGAACCCATAGCAGTTTGCTTAAAGGTTTGATGGCATTTTGAAAAAGTATTTTATAATGATATATTGAAAAAAGCATTGGCTTGCGGCACCTATGAGTATTGTAAATGGAATCCTAAGATGCCGCGGCACCCCGGTTGGTAAACACTGCCGTAACCTTTTCGACCTGAGGGGACCAGTTAGGGGGTACAATCTTTGAGGGTCGTCTTATCAAATAAAACTTTAAATTAACGAGCTTGTTTAGGGAAGAAGGCTTATAAAAATCCGGTACACATGACGAAATCAAAACAAACTTTACGGAAGAATATAATTTTCATGCCAGTCAATATGATAAGTGAATAATCGTGTTTAATAGGCTGTACATGTGTTTAACATGAAAGAAAATTACAATAAACCTTGCAAAACACTTTGACCATTGACCCTCACAAATTATCAGGATTGTGGGTCACATTGTAATGCAAACACAAAATGACTGTGCGGGCCGCATGTATCCGTCTGGATGATGAATATGGCCCGCAGACCGCAGGCTGGGAACATTTAATATAAGACTTAAAATAAAATAAAATAGAGGCAGTGGTCCTCCATTCGTTATTGCTTGGAGGAATGGAGAAGAACTACCCTTATTTGTCACTTGAAAAGGAGCAAGCTTTGTCCGACTGGCAGCACAAATCTTAGGTGTTCGTAACCAATATCTTTCACGACTCAAACAAAACTGAACGGCGTTTGTTACATCACCTGCAACACTATGCACTACTTCCACTGGGACATGTGACAGAAACAAACCTCAGAACAGTAGCTTCAAACGAGATTCATAGACTGTTTCAACAGCTAGGTTGCAACTAGCTTTCGTCCAGAATCTCGGTTCGAACTCCAGTGCGGGCTGGAATTACGTAATTTGCTAAGGGACGGGCCCGGGCTGTCAATGATGAGTTATAGCTGCCGCTGGGACAAAGAAAATTCTTTTCAAAACATGCAAAAAAGCCGTCATACATACTGTGCAATTGCTTGTTTCAACTCAGCACCTTTCATGAACTACTCTGTCATGGGAACTGACCGTCTAAATGACATAACAATCTCAAATAAAATAATCTGCTCATGTATCATTATTTCAATCATGAAAGCAATGTTCGCAAACCACGTCTAGTTCTACTTACTGGCAACAGCCTTTTGAATCAGTGTCTCAGAATGATTTGTTAACGAGCTATCAGGTTCATCTTCTACGTTCGCCTTCACTTTTCAGTTGCACTTGAAATTCATTTTCAATCGTGCGTTACTCGATCAGCGGCACAAAACACTTGCACTCAGAAAACGTAAATTGCTCTTCAAAGTACCACTGCAAGTGTGCTCGATGCCCTGAAGAGCTTTCGGCCTAAGCGCAGCGAGTTTGGTTTGGCTTTTAGGAGTAACTACAGTGATTGTCAAAATATATAACGAGTTTCACTGCTGTGCTGGCACTTAACTTCAAGGGCATGCTGTTACTGAAGTGATGGCACTAGTTAAATCACACCGACTTCAGTTAATTCACGTAAATGCAGTCCAAGCAATGTTGAAACTGCAGTGGAAAGAAACAAGTTGAGAAATGTGCTAAGTACTAAAATTGCGTAAAACACCCTGGTGAAATTTTTGCAATTTTATAACTGCAAATTTACTGTCCTTTTGGTTTTGTTGTTCCATAAATTCATTTTGCTGTGAGTAAGTTCTTACCCTGGTATTCAAGAGCAGAAATGTGCTGAAAACGTTTGAATATTCCCAAATATTTTCGCGTCATATGTTTTCACTTTTAGACCAGGTGTGCAAAATTTTATGTGATTTTTACTAGCGCGCAGAAAATTTTAGTAGCGCACACATATGAGCTTTGCCATAATATTGCACTTAAAATTATGAACTACCGGTAGGCACTGCTACGTCACTGCAAATTCCGTTCGCGCACTCCAAGTCTTTGGTCGGACGGCGCGAGTGCCCGACCGCATTTTTGCACCCCTGTTTTAGACTGTTAATTTTAAAAGACAAGCAACGTAAACTTTTCACTTTTATGCTTTTCCCAAACTTCAATTTAAATATAACCGCTTTATCTCTGAGCTTATTAAAATTTTGCAAATTTCTTTTTTTAGCTGATCGTTCACGTTTTATCTCATCATCTCCGATAGCACGCATTAATAATTAAATATTCAATTACACCATAATCTTCCTGGCAGTTTTTACACTTCCAAACGGTTTGCAACCATAATAAGCGCAGCTAGTTAGTGCGCTGTAAGTCCAGATACGTCAGAGAGCAGCAAAAATGACCCTGCCTTTCAAAGGAGATGTAATGGGAGCAGCGCTAGTGCGTTTTCACATGCAGCAACTCACGCAATTTCAAGCACTCAACGTTATCGCATGTTCCCGTATCTCTCAGGAATAAGGTCAAATTTGATTCACTCATCGGTGAAGTCGAGTTTTGCTTCCTTGACTGGAAACATAGCACTTCCATAGGCGGATCCAGGGGGGGGCTAAGGGGGTTGAAGGCCCCCTAAATTTTTCAGATACGTTTTTTGATCGATGGTTCCTGACACAGAAACGCCCATTGGGGTGATTTTTTTGCATAGCCTTGAAATAAACCATTTCTTACACAGGGATAGGGACGAAAATATTAAATGCAAAGCTTATTTTGCTGAATTTGGGCAGTCCGAATGTGTTTATTTCACTATAAATGAAACTTCTAACAAACAAGATTTATATAAAAAAAATATGGTCGCAATGTTATATAAATAGGTCAGTGTTTACATAAAGTTTTTGTTACATTACATATACGTTATATCAGGGTTTTTTTAAGGAAAATGTTAGGTACTCGGTATGGACATGTAAGGACCCGATTTCTCTGATTCTAGGAACCCGATGATAATTTTCGCTGATTCTAGGGACCCGATTTTCAAGTCCCTTTCAAAGGGACCCCACCACCATCTCCAATGAACAAATAAACAAAAACTTCAAACCAACTTCTATACCAAACAAATTGTGGGTTAAATTTCTTCCAAAATGTTCCGAAATGACCCTATCAAATAAGAGCAAATACTTACACCAGATGATAACTTTTTATACCAAATGGCCATTTATACCAAATGATGAATTTTAGACATTGACGTATCTGGTATATTGATAATTTTATGAAAATGCCACAGTTGAACAGAAAGTAGTCTTTTTTATGTCTCTGAGTTAAAAAAGTTAGACAAATTCTCATTTTATGTGATGTTGTACCTTAGTGAACATTTCCATCAGAAAATAAGACAACATGCAATTGTTATAGCAGGGACCACACTACAGCTTTTAATTTATAGGACTCATTCTTCTTAGTTTGCAAAGTAATTTTGTATTATTGCTTCTGTGCTGCAAAGACCGTTAATAAAATAGGGTACATTCATGCTTCTTATCAGGTAGCAGAAATGGCATTTTTCTAGCATTTTGAGTACTCATTTTTTTCTACAGATATGCCAGGTATTTTAGGCGGTTTGAATTTAGCCCATGATTGAAGTCACAGGTTATTTGAAGCTTGACTAATAAATGGTTGGTTTAAGGTAGACTTGGTAGGTGATGTTAAAATTTTTTTGCCAGCTCTTAGCCAGTATAACTTGAACTGTTTTTTTCTGAGCACAGATTTAATCAATCGTGTAGGCTACTTGCTGCAGTAGAAATGTTTGCGATAAGGTATATGATGATTTATTTCCTAATTCTGCACATTTTTCAAACAAATAGCGTCAATGAAAGATGAGGTCAGCCTTGACTCATCCAGCTTCAAAACTATCCAAAACAAGTCTCAGGTTGGATGCTTTTGTATGCTATGTTCTTGCAATTAAAGGATGAAATTTAAAACAAATTTAGTGTTTTAAATCTTCTTGGTTGTTGTTTATAGTTTCATGGATTCCCATAAAGACATGAATGTGAACAAATTCAGGATACCAACTACCAAGCATTTTCTCAAAGGGGGAAAGTGTGAAACTTTCAAAGGGGTAAAGGTTGCAGTTTATTGATTGTGAATACAGAGAAATGGAGTGCGGAAATAAAGAGATGGGGACGATGCCAACCAACTTGCTATTGCCTAATTTTTTTGTGTTGCTAGCCTCTTGACTTCACAACTTTCAGTGTTTGCAAAGTTGTGTATCATGAACACCCTTTTGAATTTTCTCCTGCTATGTCAGTCATGCCATAGTCTCAGGAACATATCCTTGGGTGGTCGTATCTTAGACTTGGTCAAAAGTAATTACCACGGTTGGCTGAATATGATGACGTCATCAGAGGGCCTCCTTTTTAGTCTTGCCTCGGGCCCCCCAACCCTAAACCCACCACTGGCTATTTGAACAGAGTAAGTATGTGCTACAAATGTTTTTCTGTGAGGTCTGCTGTTTTCTCCAAGTGATGTTCTGCGCATCGATTTCAGGATTTCCGCCCTTTCGCTTTATTAACAAAATTGTATACACTGTATACATGAAAAGTGGTGAACAGCAATCTTGTTCTTTTTATTTGTCAGAAACTACATTTTCTCAAAAGCGTTTGTGGCAACATGCAACCTTTCTGAAAGCTGGAGCAACGTAGTAACAAGTAACAACCAGCTTGTACACTTGCAGATATGAGACGAGGAAGTCAGCAGTAAAAAAGGCTTTAAATGGCGAAGTAAACGGATACTTATTGTCGAACTCATCAACCGCCCGAACGAAGCGCACCTGTTATAGTGAACTGTTATTCGACAGATTTGACAAAATATTAAGTTTTTTAAAAGCGTGGGTTCGCCAGAAGTTAACAGTTTATATCTAAGGGAAGCAATGGTGGATCTAGGAACGTTTTGGACAATTTTTCCTCCAAGCAACCATCGTTCCTTGAAAAACGAAAGCTCTCGTCACGCAGCATATTGCAAACGTTACATTTGACGGCCCTTGTACCGATCACCCCCACCCCCCTCTCTTCTAAAGCACGATATAAATCCACTAATGGCAAAAAGAACATTGTGTCGCAGGTACACAGGATTAGAATATATCGCACCGTATCGGCGTCGATAAAAATTTAAAAATGTAACTTATTCTCATGGATAAAGCTCGAAATTTTAAGAGCCTTAGGTACCAGTAGCTGTCTACGAGTGTTATCTATAGGTGAGCACCACAAAGGTTGGAAACCACTGTGAAGAATAGCCCGAGTCAACAAACACAGCAGGAAAGACGAGGCACAGTAGGATAAAAGTTGCAGTAGTCCAGCTACTTACGACAAGCAAATTTTCTAACACGGGTGGATCTGACGGCAAAAATAGTATGCAAAGTTGGCACGGCACAAATTAGAAACATCACAGAACTTTGATACTCATATGGAAGGTCACAGACGAATCTTCGGCAAATAGATTGAGCAGCTGCCAAACCACTGCCATTAATCAGAAATAAAAATAAAGACAAATGGTTACAATATGAACTCCGTTAAATAAAAACGTTGCAAAAAATGATTGTACCATGAAATTTGACAAGATAGCATATAAACGTAAAATAGCGATTAAACGAATTTCACAAAACGACGAACAAAGAAATGACAACAAAAATAAAACGAATCTTTTCAGTGCATGGAAAAATAAGAAAGCATGCCTTATCGAAAAATACTTCAACGAAAGACTTCAAAATAAAATTAGAGAAATTCTAACAATATGAACATTTTTGGCGACCTAGCACCTCTTCGAACTAGAAATTTGTAACTTTGTATTTAAGTGCAGCTGAGTGCCATCTATTTTAAGTGCTTTTCTTCTTTCATGAAGCAAATAAAAAGCAGCTTGTAGATTTGTCTTTAAGTGCATTTTGGAGTAGTTAACAATACAAACCCACTTTTATTCACTCGTGGAATGTGATAAAGCATTTTGTTTTGAGATGACCTATGACTTTTAAACAATTTCTTGATAAAAGCTCGTTTTGCAGTACCAAAGCCCGATTTTTAAATGTTTTTATCTCGACAAACAACGCCAACAACGGAAATAGAAAGCAAGGTTATCTACCGAATTGCTATAAGTAACACGCCAATTTTCCGACGTTCGAAACGTCAATCAGTGTAGGAACAAAAAAATGTGAAAAAATGAGAGCAAAACTCCAGTTCAGTTGATATGTTGTAAATGCTTCCTACACGAGTGAAAATAAGTTTTGAGCAAAACAATACATGAAGGAAAACTATATACTTGGACAGTTTTGTAGGTGCACAGCGTTCGCACTACAAGTTTCAACGAAGGAGCCTCAAAGGCCTAGTTAGCACCACGAACTAAGACGATTTGCTTGCAAGATTAAGAGCATTCCAGAAGGAAATCGTGGAAAATAAGCACCAATGTGAAGAGGGGCGTTCGGATTTATACTCAAGTAAAAGTGATGCCCGGCTTGATATACTGTTTTTGTCACATACACTGTAAGTATTGAAGATTCGTTTTTGTGATTCTGAAAATTGGTATTATTGCTACAAGAGTTGATTCAATTCAGAACCGAAGTTTTGAATCACACATTTTTAAGAGAATTTTGAACTTTGCACAATTTCTGTGTTGTATGCGCTAGTGTGGGCCACAGAGTGAACAACTTGGCTTGGTATCGAAATATTTAGCGATTTGCGTTCTACTTCTATTAGATGCATTTTGTTGGACGTCATAATAGGTAAGTTAACGCCGTTTTAAAGTTTAGTGCGATAAACCATATGCCGCGCATTTACCTAAGCCACGGTTTGTGTCAACAGCCGCACTGTAGTTTACACTAAGAGTGAACCAAATGGTTAAAGTAAATAAATTACGTCTATACGGGTAACTGCGAGAGTTCATCCCCAAAATGCAAATTGAAAGCCCCCCTTTTACAATATTGTTTAAGTTGGTCTGATTGTTCTTCAATAAAATCTGTTCTTCGCTCCTCCCTGCCCAGCTTCGCCCACCCTAAGAAAACTAGGCTGGCGAGTCTGTGAACCTTATTCGGTAAAATATTCTACTTTAATTCTATACTTCGAGGAATCAACTTGTTATCACAATGTTACCAAACCCCTTGGTGATAACTTATTACAACATGGCGAAAAATTTGAGCTCTAAAGAATGTAAAGCACCACTTGTGAAAAACTCACAAGGAGGACAAAGACAGTAAATAGATAAATAAATGATAAAACGAAAGGCAAATGTCAACGGATGTTTGCTTTGCACAAAACGACGACAATTTGTGCAAAGAATACAGCGAATGAAGTGCATAGCATAACAAAAACAAATAAAACAAAAAGCGATGCATCTAGTTTCATAAAGCAAATCTCAAAAGCAGTAAAGCAAAAGTAGCCATTACCAAAACCACAAATGTCGATGTCTTTGAATACTCTGAATTTGATCCATTTTCACCAGAGCTAGCAGACTTGCAGTTTCCTAGTGGACATTCTTCAAATTGGCAATACTTTCCTACAAAAAACAATTAAGTTCAGCTTAAAATTAGACTCACGCACATGACCTCTAAACAACACAAACGAGCTTTCAAAATATACTCGCTTACATAAGCTCAGCCCGAGGAGCCGTTCAGGGAGAAGCACATGACATTAATTTTCATCTCTTTAGCTACGTTAGCTTGTTGAGGGATTAAGTTGCAATGCGCTTTTAAACACCGTTTGCTCCATGTTCATGAAAAGCTCAGTCAAACTTGCGCGCGCACGAAGTAAAATGAGCACAAATTGAAAAAACGCAACCGTTACATGTTGGTGCCCAGCAACAATGACGTTAACCACTATTTGCAGCAAGGACTAAGGTTTCTTGTTTAATGTAATTTCCTCTTTGACGGCGGAGGTGGGAAAAGTTTCCACTTTGGAAAAACTTCTTAAAAGGTAAATGCTCCTTTCCGATGAAATCGAAAAAGCTACAACATGACTATCAAGTTTCTTAAAGCTCACTGATATTAAATTTCCAAATGTTAATCTTACTGTTTGCAATGAAACGCTTACCTACAAAACCAGACCGGCAATCACAAACGGGTTGCGAGTTTTTCATGACGCACGATCCACTGTTAAAGCATTCAGTGAAATGCGCGCAGTCCATCAAAGTTGCTTTTGGTGACGTGGTGGAGACATGAGGCTTTGTTTCTTGATAAGCTGCTACGGAGCCGTTCCCATTAATTGGTTCAGGATGTCCAGTCGCTGGAAATTCCGGCTGTGTGCAGCCCAGAATTTCGTCACTGAAATCCCCGCAGTTATTGATGCCATCGCACCGGTAGCTGGCGCTTATGCACAAGCCACTGACGCAACGAAACTGATCCGGCTTGCACCCTGCATGCAGAAGTTGCTTCGTTTACCGAAGGACGTACGTAACCGATGACATTGCTTTACACATTGGTGAAATACGCTAGTAACAACGGGTTGCAAACATCCAAACTACAGTGTTCTGTTTGGTAACAACTGCAAAACAGTCTGAAGGATAACGTTTGTTGCCGTCAGCACTAAACATCGTAAGCGAAATAATAAGTTCTGCAATCCAGAAAAACTAAGATTTTGAAAAAATATGTAGAAAAACAAACGTTATTTCAGGCTTTAACCAAGAGGGAGTCGCAAGACCATGCGCCACATTATCCTGCTAAATGTAGCTTAAGACTGATAAGCTGTAGCGTTCTTTTGCAATTTTCCGCTCAGCTGCAGAACAAATTTGTGCTTTTAACAACGAAGTGATTTTTCCTTTGAAAGCTTTTGGCTGCAGCTCTGTGCTGAGTGACGCAGATTAGTGAAATGCGATATCGCGTAACTTTTACTTTTCTGCGGTTGAGGAAACAGCGAAGAAATAAAACATTAAGTTTCAAGGAGACGAAACGTAGTGCTCACCACAGTCAAACTCGTCTGATCCGTCTTCGCAGTCTTGGTAACCGTCGCACAGCAACTCATGAGGAACGCAATCATCGATCCGTGACTTGCACTGAAACTCGCTGGGGTGGCAGGCAACCTTTTGGTTTTCTTCTTCTCCTGGGTATTGTTCGGACGTCGACGTGGTTGGCTGAATTTGAGTGTTGATTTTCGTACCTAGGCCAGGCGTTTGCTTTGGAGACAAGCTGTTTCGCTCAGTCGTTGTGGTGGTATCTTTAAACAAAACGACGGATTTGTTTCCCAAATATTTTTCAGGAGCTTTATTTGAAGAAGGATTTGACGCAGTTGGAATTCTCAAATCCCCGCATTCCAGACAAGTTTCTGAGTGGCACGTCGCTGACCAGTCAACGCTTTCGACGAAAGGTTTAAGTTTCATAACGAGAGCCTGTATGTTAATACACACACTTACACCGCACCTTTAATTAATGTTTAACCTCCAAATATGTTTTTCCTGTGCTCGGGCATATCACACTTGTGCAGCTGAAGCAAAGATCAATGTTCACACTTCAAAAGCATTTTTGATCGTGAATAAACGCCATTGTAAATGACACACAACATAACAGCAGGCATATTTCTCATTCATTCAGAGCATCAGCTATTCAACGACTGCCATGAGATGTTTCAGCAAAAGTCAAGAGTGACAAAAGCATGGACTGCTGAAAGCAATGTCACGTCACTAATGCTCGTGTTTTAATGAAGCTTGACGTCATCAGAAGTCATCGATTTGTTTTGAAAAAAGAGAGCGCCACTGGTTTTAACTTTTGCCAACGAAGCCTTTCAGAGAAATAGTAAATCGGCAGCTCAACATCTCGGTTAATACGACACGCGACGTCGTTGCAGTGGCGATGACTTATTTACGGCAGATAGCCGTGGGCATCAATTTTCTACGAACTAATAGCTGGTGACGAATGACGATACGCCTAAGAGCGTGCAAACAGCTCTTGTTCTTTAGCCCATGCGAAAATTGGCCCGAGGTAAAGCAGCAAACACAAAGACATTGAAATAAATCGCATGCAATTCTAGTTGTTGTTGTGCAGTGCTGTTTTCCTCGGACTGCGCACCTCTAAGACAATGTGGTTTATTCCAATCAGGCATACGCTATCTGTTGTTGTTTTATCACATCTCCGATGTCGACGGTATGACACGCGCTGCAGTATAGGTCAACCTGTCACATCTACTTCTTGCGGGATTATCAGAACACTCGAGTCGATGGCAACTGCGTTGGCAAATTTGCGTCGCACAGTTCGAAGTTCATACGCGGCTTGTGTTCAGCAATATTGGGACAACCTCAGCTCCACGTCACGCTAGTTTCGATGATGCGATGCATGAGTGATCACGTCACCGGAAAGCCGACGACAGAGATGAGCACTGGAGCTAGTGCAACCATGTGCGCAGGAAAATTTTCCTGACTCTTAGCAATGTGGTGCATCTAGGAAACAACAGTGGCCTATGCCCATCAAGTTTTGTGGACATGCTGTTGTTGTTTTTATATAAGAAAACAATTGCTTGCAGTGCGGCAATGCAATGGAAAGAAATCTACATTACTGCTAATGATTGTAAAGATGTTTTTGGCATTTTGCGACATGTACAGCCGATATCAAGCCTCAGAAAGCTAAAGAAGTATTATTGGCAAAAAATGAAAATTTTTTATGAACAAAGATCCACACTTTCTACCTCTGTTTATTAGCTGAGTCGTATGAAACAATATATCAATGTCAATGTGAAATGTCTCATGGATTTTTTTGTTTTCTTGTTGGAATGGAATATGATTGTTCTGTGTTAAGCAAACAAAATTCGGATATATTGCTCAATTTGCGTTCATATTTTGCACTGCTGTGCTAGCGACATGCTGAAATCAGAAGAAAATATACAGTTAACGAAAGTCATCGTACTCGACAAAAAGTGTACGTTGAGTGAATTGTTGATACTTCCGTTTGGAGTGAGATATTTTACGCTACGCTACATGCCGTATTCCGGTGCAATTGAAACTAAAACGTTTCTCACGTTTTTCAATCACACCATTGCATAAAAAAACGTGCAAGACTTACACGAAAATTGGAAATTTTATCTGATATTTTTCAATAGACCCAACATGGCAAAGCAGCTTCCCTCTCCCACAACCGACGTTACATCGTTGTATTACTACGCTATCGACTCATCAGTTTGCAGCTTTCTTCGTAACACGAAACTTCGCAGGGTAGATATTTTGGCCAGTTGCGGTTGGCCGGTACAACGTATGCGGGAAGTCATCTGCAGAGGTGAATACCAGTTTTATGTTGTCGATTGCGCTTTGCAAAAGGAAATAGGAGCACAGAGTGATGTAACCATTCGAACGGTGGCGCTGGGAGTGTAACGAGAGTTGATCGCGCGGTGGGCAACAAAATATACTGCACATTACATGCACTTCGCACCTATTTGGAAACAAGTGCTTCAACGCCAACAAGCATAAAAATGCCTTACAGTTCTGCTAAATGAATTCGTTGATATATTTGTTTGAGTTCGGGACGAAAACGTCATTCCGTAAATTCTAATGCAGTGATGTTCGCAACCTTGTGGCCTAACGCCGTGCCTTTCGACTTTAACAGCACCTTAAGTGGATAACGCTGTTCCTACCTCGTTTTCTGCGCAAATATGGCACGGGGTTGATTGGAAAGTATAAATCATTCGTAACAGGATTTATCAACGGTACAAGCAGGGTTGTAGTGCTAAAAAGAGGTGTGGGAACGCCGTTCCCACCCCAAATAAAAAGAAAGACTGCACCAAATAGTTAGAATAAAGTGAGCATTCGCTTACAAAAATTTCCACCCTGGATCTTTCTGTTTCACTGTAGGCTTTTGACTAGCAGCCGCATCTGCGTGTCGCTAGCACATCTGTGAGATCGCAGCCATGTTTTAATGTAATATAAATCTACAAGCAACGTTACTAGTGCAAAAAGGTGTGGGAACGCCGTTCCCACGCGTTCCCACCCCACTACACCCACGGGCACAAGATAAGGTTCATCTCTCAATTCTGCGTTGTGGCCGTGCACAGCCGCTGAGCATGCACTGCTGAACCCACGTGACCCGTACAACCAAGTTGAACGTCTGCGACCAAGGAGGAACATGCGCATTGCCGAAGCTTTCAACAAGCAGAAGCTCATGTCGAATGCAAAAAACTCAGTTGTTGCAGAGCAAAATACCTCTCACAAACGTGCATGATGATCCGGGCCAAAGTTTCCAGCCAGCCGTGCCGCTAGATCCTTGCTTGTTTTGTATGGATTTTTGCCGTGCCGTAATACTGCAAGGTCTTATAGCAGCAAGCTGTTTGAAGTGTGAGTGTTTCATTGTGAGGTTGCGATCCCGTGACTTTGAACGGTTGGTAACTGCGCTACATTGATTTGAAATTTCATGACGGCGCGTTTGATGTGCTTCAGAACGCTTTCTAGGCAACGATGCCACTAAACGCGTTCACGGCAGTGAGTCAGCTGTTATCACATTGCTGACTTTCAGTGTGTGATCACAATGCGGTTGAATTCAAACAAAAGAACTTATTTTCAACGTCTGACGTAACAGCAGAGAATACAATCTGGCTTTTTCAGGGCGCGGAGCTGTTTCATTACATCATTTGATGTAGTCACATGCAAACCAAGCCTACGGAAAAGCATTTAAAACATTTAAAAAGAGCTCCCTGAGTGGGTGAATAGCTAACAACATTTGTGTCAAAGTCCAGCAGTCGTTACTTATACGCCTTCAAGCTGTAAAAGCAGCTAACATAATTCTGTGGCAAGTGCTTTCGCTGCAGAGCACTTCCAGATCAGATCAAACTTTTGGTGTTGCTTAGGTAAATGCATATTTCACGTTACCAGATCTAAAAAGCGTTACGCAATCTTAAAGGTATTCTAGCCTCTTTAACAAAATGGTAAAAGTTCAGTATTTCGAATAAAATTTGAATTCGCTTCATCGCAAAATCTTGTAAATACTTTACCCCTGGTAAAACATCTATGTAGCTTTAAAATACCAATTGACGCAAAATTTTTTTTCTTATCACAAGTCGACAATTTTTCTCTGGAAGAACCGCTATGAGACATTTGGTTTTTGCAACTTCTGGATTGCATTGCGCTTTTTTTAATCACGGTCGCTTGCCAAAGAGCCAAATGTGTCAGGTAACACGCGACGCTTATCAAACTACAAAACATTTAGACCAGGAGGGTTCGCACCGTACGCATGTACCGTGCGCACCTTCCGAGAAACTTTTTTCCCCCTCTGATCCTAACTATTGGCCCGTGAGTTCGCTTGCACCTAAATTTAACACCAATCCCAGCTACTAGTTCTCAGAGGCCGTGGATCAATGCCAAACCTACTGCAGCAAAACTGCCTTGAAGTCATTTGCGCAAGAGCAATTCGAGCGTTCAATAGCGTGCTGCCATGCCCAGAAGAGGTGTCGTTATTGGGCAGTGACCGGGTCGGGTAAATTACACTGAATTTTAGCGCTTGACGAACAATAGTCTAACGTATATTGACACTCCCACGCTACTGCTGTTCCCTTGTTGAAGAATCCGTACTGTGGTGTTGAACTAAGGTCCAGTGTTTTTGTGGACGGTTGCTTGGATACCAATGAAACAGCTCATAACGTATTCTAGACGTTATGGCCATTTTCCGACATAGCAGTTAGCAGTCACGACTTGCGTTGACTAAAAGAACGTGTTACACTTACATTGTACTTTAAATTTATTCAGAAAATCTCTTAGATTCTGGTCTGTGAACAGCGTTACAGATGTTTTTCTTGGTGTAAAAATGTCATTGGTTTATTTAAACTCCACAAACTTTTCATTTTTATAAATATTGCATGTGACAAATACGGAATGTACTTTGGTTACCCTTTTGATTTTAAAACAAATTTAATGTTGAAAATCATTTTCGCAACCGTATGCCCTTTCTGCATGTCATCACTATCAGCAAATTGATTTGTTTGGATCTGTTTTGCACGCATAGATCTGTTGCATTTATCTACTGAGCTAATCAGGATTGACCACGCAATCCACGCATCCACTTAAAAGCTTCTTTCGTTAAGAGGTCGTATACCATCTAGCACTTATCAGGTCCGCAACCAGCTGATATTTTCGGGGAGGGCAAAATGATTGTAACTCGTTGTACCTAACAACTAAACATGTTTTGAAAATTTTGGGGGGGCAATTGCCCGGTTGCTTCCCCTGGTTGCGGGTCTGGCACTAATACTGTAACTCTTCGTGATTACAACCATGGTTGTACCAAGGCTAGAACAAACACTTTATCGTACGATCATGTAGCATTGATAAGAGCTCATTGCAGCAGCAATATATTGAACATATGAATGCACCCCGCTTTCAGCAGAACCCAGTTTTCCTACTAACATTTATCTATTCTGCACACATGCATTAGTATATTTTGTCGGCATATCAATAAAGCTCATGAATGCTTTTGCTGGTGTACACGGCTGACCACACATTGCTGGAATTGATCTCCAATTTATGAACTGAGCAAATGCGCAATTTTTAAATATTCTGTGACCGTTTCATGTAGGTTCGTCTCATTGTTTTTTGGAATCTTTTTTGAATAACATACAATTGAATCCAGTGTTAGATCCAGAAGGAAATTTGGTTATCTCCCCGACACGAATGCGGCGCTCCATGAAATGGCATCCCTAAAAGAATTTTTTGCTCTTCGCTTTGTTTTTTTCTCCAATTTTGACGACCTTTCTTCTGACTCGGTTCTATGGAAAAGACGTTTTTGGTACCCTCAGAAAAACAACAGTCTAGGTCCGCCAATGTATGAGTTTTAGTGGAAGAAGATAACTTGTATTGTTGCGGCTGCGCTTTCATCACCAATCACATGACTCCAACTGCGTGTAGAAGCGCCATGGCTGGCCGTTGGTGACAGTCCTTGAAGAAGGTGGTATCTGCCGCATTTGCTTCCAGTCACACCAAAAATGAGTTCCAACTGAGAGGCGACGTCACGATAGAATAGCTCAGCGTCAAATGTCAGCTGTCCTGTGACGCAGGTCACAGCAGCATGCCGGGTGCGCTTTCATCTTCAAGTGTTGAATCGCTGGACTTCTCGGCAGGAAAGATTTAGACCGCGAACCACATTCGTACATATTTCTCGGGCGGACCAGTTGTTCGTGTGTGCATTTCACCCAATAGGGTAAAGTTCTGCTCGTGATGCAAGTCAAGAAGCGAGTGCGGAACGTAAACAGCCTGCGCACATCCGCGGTGACAACGACGTCGACGTTTCGGTAAAAGTTTCGTCATGAACGCGCTGACACGTTACGTCGCCGCCGGTGACTGAGACGAAAGCAAAATTGTGTCCGCAACAGCCCGGGCCTACCGTGCCTGCTGAAGCGAGTACGTAACAGGAAAAGGATTGATTGAACGACACCTCGGCCACGTCTTCGCTAAACAACGTCGTTTACAGCATGCTCCAATCGTTCAAAACCATATGCCTTTCGCTCCACCCAACTTGACTCTCAAATGAGTAAATATGACAGATTTGTCATGCGTGGCACTATACGAAAAGCAGCTCGGATAAACACTCGCCCAAATAAAAATGACTTGCGAAGCGAAGTCAAAAACGTTCAGCTCACTCTTCAGCTGACGCACAAAGGGAGTACAGCCGATCAATCATGAGCCCTTCCTTAGCTCTGTTGTTTAAGGTGAAGGGTTTGGATTTGTTGATGCCAAAAATAGCCCAACGACACACTGAGTTTAATTTTGTAAAAGAACACGTGGCCGTCAACCACTATCTTGAGATTTAAGTAAGAAACAACAATTTTAACTTCGGTGGTAAGGCATCGGTGGAAAAACTTTCATAGGATTAAATTCTTTTATAGTTTCTCGTTTCAAGTAAGTTTAAGACATAGCGCATCACACGCGCCTATATCAATATCACGGTGAAGAAAAAACAACTTCTAAAGAGGTTTTGGACCAGATACAATTTTACAATTCTTCCAACGTACTAGGGTCGTTATGCATTGTTACAATATTCGAAATGTGTTCATGTTAATTCTTTGACAAACTAGAACTAGATCGTAACTGTTCATAAGTTGCGTACTGTTAAAAATTGAAGAGATTTTCTGTAACGTGATGGGGGCGTTTATTTGGTCTCTTCCACTCCTAATGCGAATTTTATTTGGCATACAGAAGAACTCTATGCAAAACAAAGAAGAGTAATCTGTTTATAAGAGCCGTAGTGGTATAAACTCTACGTTAGAATCACTTCTGCTGTGTAACTGAGCTGTACATAAGTGCTTTCACTAAGTTACACTTATAAAAACACGCAAAAATTGCGCTGTGTTTCGCCCTTTTCCTATAGTAATTAACCCAGTGCTGATAAGTTACTTGCCGAGTTGTGAAAGTCATTTCGATCTTACCCTTGCAGATGAACTATATTTATGTGCCTACATCAAAAGATGTATGAAACTACAGGCGGTGAGTTGGTAATGCTAAAATAAAAACAAATTTAAATTGAGTTCAAAAACAAAAACACGACATGAACTTGTCTTGTTTGGAAAAACCATGCCCACTCCAAAAACGAGTATTGGGAAATATGGATACCATCTTTCCATCACGCAAAAGGATACTTTTTGACCGTAAATGCTGTCTATATCGATTCTATAGAAAATACGTTTTGATTGGTGTCTAAAGCGCTATTCACACTGTAACAATGACAAAACGCGTCTACAATAACAGTCCAACAAGGTGGTCTAATCAGCACACTGTCGTAGTTTCTTCAGTGCAGTCCGCCCCAGAATACGAGGCACTAAAATTCGCACTAACAGGGCAAGCATTAGAATACGCGTGGCAAGGCTGTCCGAAGAAGCTATACCCCCTTAAATTTCTAGCATATCTTGTCGTTTTGTGCTTTGAGAGGCGGTGTCCCAAACAAAATACTGTTGCTCATTTAAAGTCAAAATATTTGGCGCCCCCAAACATCTTGGGCTGGCTACACTACTGAGCACTAGCCGTAGCTTGTATTCAAAAAAACATACGACGAGCAAAAAGGGAACATTTTGCCATTTTTAGTATCCTCGGAGGACGTTTTACTGTACTTTTCTTGAAAAAAATAGGAAATGCCGTCCAGTAGCAGAACGCATGGCGGCCTTAAATTGCCAAGCTGGCTCTTTGTAGTAGCTTATAATCGTCAGAGCTGCTGTCTATCGGCCATTTATCTGGTTGTTTCGCAATGCGTACTAGCGCCGGACTTCTCTGCGTAATCTATCGCCCTTACCTGGGTTGTACATAACAAAAATATTTCTCTTGGAGGACGTTTATTGAAGGGTTCCAACATTTTTATAAAATTCGAGTTGTTTACCTAGGATCACATTGCCTTTCAACAATCTAGTTTTGCTTATATTTTTGCGGATAAACATTTCGGGCAGAATGATTCACACTTTAAGTGGTGAAAGCGATACTTGCTGTCACCGGCGCTGGTAGATCTACAGTAGCCAATTTACCAATTTGAAAGCTGATTTATATCCTTTATTGTAAATAAAATGCAAAATAAACAAAAAAATTTCAGCGCATAAAACTTGACGTAATTATTCAAAACACTCTCTAGAGGCATACAGTTTAAAAGTATTGTTGCAGCGCTTCTGATCCACTGCTGGATGCGTAATAGAGCAGATGTGTCCAGAGCTGACTACATGTGCGAACTAAACCCACGTGGGCCTGCGTTAAAATACGACGTTAGCGTCGGTTGTCAGGATATCAGGTGGGCAAAACCCACAGTCCTGCCTATCGGTTAAAAAGGCTTATTACGAAAAAACATGAACGCATAGTTTAATTGGCAAGAGGCAGTGCGGAAGTCTAGCAGCGCAACTGGAAAACATGTCGCTATTACAGCCAGCTGAGCGTGACCAGGACAGCGTAGTCCTGCAGCAGCCTTAGTCTTGCTCAAGAGCGTGCGGCTAGGGATTAAGCTTTTTGTTGACAGGATATAGCTCGTCAAAGTCTGATGTAGCAAAAAAGCGATAATAAATTAGAAGCAAGGCCACGCTCCACGCGGCAGTGTTAGCAAGTGACATGGGATGCGTAAAAACAGTGAAGAACAATAAAAGTATAAAAACGCCGAACAGTGGTAAAGCCTTCTATTCACTCACTCTACATCGACTAACTGACTTAGAAATCCTGCGGATTTCCACAAACGCTTTAACAAAACTTGAAAAAAAATTAAGGCATCGTAGTAGTTCTCATAACGCACTGAGTGGATGGATAGAGACGAAACCAAAGAAGGGAACGGAAGAAAACGCAAAAGAACAGTGTGAGGTATAATCAGTATAAATCATTGCGTGACTGGGAGGTTTTGTGCCAGTGTTGGCCTACAAATCCATTTGCAAACTAAAGCTCAGTCGTGGCCTATCATTGCTTGAAGTTCTCGAGTTCCCGCTTGCGGGACCGATTTTTACGTTAAGGTCAATATTGCGGCTATCTCCTTCCGTGGCAATAATTTTGCCAACTTGCTTCATCATCTGTCCCAGCAAACCTTTCATTCTTCGTCGGTGGTGACTGACAACCAAAGGCTCAGATGCCGCTTGTGACGCGGCTGTTGACTTCTTCGGCAGCCGTCTTACGAGGCTGTTAAACGGCTGACTTGGAGGCATCAGGCTGGAACTGGCTGCAACAGTAGAGCTTATCGTCACGTCTTCATACGCATCGGCATCGCTGCTTGGCGTTTGCGCCGTTCCTTCGGCATCTGCAACGTGCAGAGTAGATTCATCGCGACCCGGTTCATGAAGGACACCGATCGTATTTTCCTGCGCCATTTGTTCCAGGGCACTTTCGACGCTTTCATCCGACAGGGCGTGAAGGTCAGGCAAGTGATCAGCGACATTCGTCTCTCCCGATTCTCCAGTGAGTCTTTCCGGCCTCGCGCTGAACCTGTGAACCAGGTTCATCTCAGCGGAGTGCTCCCGTTCTGCCTCGTGAAGGACTGAGGCTTCAGGAGTAGGCTTGAAAATCAGGCGAGGTAAAAGGCCGGACCTGGTTGACGACTTTGCGCCGTGCCTGACAAGGTTTGCATCACGACCATTAGATAGCGTTGTTCGCAACAGATCATTCTGTGTTCCTGAGGAGCGCAGTTCGGCTTCTGGGGAGGCTGCAGGAACTACATCAGGAACCACAAGATTGGTGACGACGTTACGAACACCTGCATAAGAAAACAGCTGGATTTTAAAACTACGGCGGCAACAAAGATAAAACAACACATAATGCAAAGCGTGGCGGAACATATTTGCAAAATGGCGCCACTCAAACGTCATAAACTTTATGACGCATAGATGCTCACCTGAAATATGTTCTCCCTTCTCCAATCAGCTTGATTGAGGAGACGCGCGACATCGACTGTCAGTACTCGCTCAAGAATGCCTCTCAAAGCAGCCCCACAGCCCTGACTACTAACATGTTCCGCCACGCAGTGCGCGTGATTTCGCTTTCTCTATCCGACGCGTACGTAGCACATGTAAAGACTATCATGCACACAGCCTGTGTTGTGGCAGGAATGATAGGGGTAGGTTGGGCACATTTTGACAACGAGCAAAAAGCAAGGATCAGTAAGAATGCAACGCAATTGTAACTGATCTTCCAGCAATACCAAACAATAGGCACCCTTAATTAATAAATTAACACAGCATGAGTAAGCTATCCGCTTCGATCATATGGCACGATGGATAACACTACATAAGCAATATTTCTAGTGGCAAGACGTGGAAACCTGTGGTAAGACGTGGAAAGTTGAGTGGAAAACAAATGGTGAGACAAAATTTTCTACATACAATATTATGCAAACTTTCAAACACAAAGAACATAAAATGACTTAGAATCGCATTTGGGCATCTTGAACTTACCGCAGTACAATTCGTCCTCAGAGTCTGGGCAGTCTCCATGACCATCACAAATCGTTATTTTTGGAACGCAAATGCCTGGGTCAGATCGACACTGAAACTCGTCTTCTGCGCAACTGCCATAGTCGGGGTATTCCAAATCTGCAGGTGTTGTTGTTGGAGGAGTTGTACTTGCCGCCAGAGGGTCCACAGTAGGCTTGATACTGAAACCTAAATCCCAATAGTACCAATGACATGACTTCACTGCGTACTGCACATGCTGTGATGGCGTCAAACACAAATTTATAATAAAAGTGGCAAAAGCAAACCAGCAGCTAGTTCATAACCTTAGTACAGATACTTACGGTTACAAATGTCAAGCTCTTCGTCTTCTCCACGCGGGCAATCGAGCTGGCCGTTGCACAACCGTGAAATTTCAATGCTTATATAGTCTCCTCTGCATTGATACATCCCCTCTTCTGCTGTGACTTGTCCGTAGTAGTCGTACGTGTCAAGGCCATCAGAGTTGATATAATCAGAGTTGCTGTAATCGTCGCTGTCAAGCGAGTCTGCAAGTAAAACAATGTCTTAAAACACGAAATCCACATTCGTTGCAGTTATCCTATGGGTTTAAAGCAAGGGTGAACAACCTACAGTCATACAGCCACATGCGGTCTTTAATAAAAATCTATGCGGTCGTGCCCATGTAATTTAAAACTGAAGTCACGGCGGTAGCACATTAATAAAAACTATTTGTCTGCTGCGTGCGGGTACTTAGTAATGAAACAGCCAAACAGACGTGCGGAAACAGGCTAGGTTGAGTGTGTGGAAGTAGAACAGATGCAATGCAAGATAAACATCTTAAGCCACTGACGGCCATAATTCATTAAAGTAAACGTAATGCGACCGGCAATAGCAAAAAGGTTGTGCACCCCTGGTTTAAATTCACACGAGCGATTGAAGTGTAAACTGCGTCCAACCCCTCGGATAAAAAGTGCAAGTTCTCAACGGAAATACTGCTGTTCAGGTGAGTTTTGCGTTTAAATGTGATTTGCCTAATAGCAGCGAAGGGTACAAGTATTTGCTTCCGATACGCCTCCATCTGCGTCAACAAGGTGCAGTGAACTATCTGCAGCGGAAGCATTGCAGCGAGAAAAGTGAGGCCTCATCGATTCGTTGAGAACAGCTGCGTATCGGCAGTTGCTTTTTACTCGGCAAGCTGCCTTGTTATCGAGTGACCCTGATTTGACCAATTAACCACACAAACAACAAACAACATGCCGCCGGCCTCACAATCATAAAGACCGACTACGATCAGCGCACCACCGACATCAAAACCACTAAGATAAAGAAAAACACTCACCGTAGGCTGGCGCGCACTTCGCAAAGGCAAGCAAGGCAAGGAAACAGATAGTAAGCGTCGTCTGCATGGTTATGATATGTTTGGTCAGCAGTAGAATGGTTAGTTGGATTACCTACTTCACGATGCCTGCAATATACTAAGGCTGCAACACAATAACAAAAGCGTTTACTTCACCTGCTTGCTAATTTCATCAAAACCAAAATTCTCATGCTACTGGCATAAAATCAAGCCACACCGAGAATCGCTTCCATTCCAGCCCGTAACACATCTTTAACATGGCAATGACCCAAACTGTGAAAAAAGGCAATTCTGAAAATCGCCGCATAGGATATTTGAAAGGAAGGCAACAGACGGTTGACTCTAGTCAAGTTCTGCTTGTCCTTATCAGGGACAAAGACACTTTGGACCTTTGACGTGCTGTCACAGCAAACTTCCAGCAGGTACAACATCGATTCCCGCGAAAAGGTTAGCCATTCATACTAACTGCGTCAATGCGGTTACCGAAACGGGTGATGGTCAAGAATGCGCCAGTATCAATGACTTATCGAAAATGTTGAGCGACTGCTGAAGATGTGCGAATTAACAGACCACGTTGGCTGCTCCTTTTCTGAATAAAACGATACAAGTCCTGAAGTACCTGTTTTTCGATTGGCAGAGAGATACTGCTGATACAGTTCTGATGCTTCCTTGGCACTGGCCAACTTTTGATACAAAAAAGGTTGCCAAACTAATCTCTCAATAGCTACACTTTTCTTGTTAAGTTAACTTATGTACGTAAACGCTTGCAGACCCAAACAAGCATCACACTCCAACTGACATACTTTATTATTCTGTGACAGGAATTATTTAATAATCATTATTGTGTTTCTTATGTCTCCTTTACTGAAGAAACAACCCATTTGTCACCAACCATGAGGTGCACCCGTTATGAAACACTAACATTTACGCTGTCAACATTTGCTCAACCTATTCACCAAAAACCCTGCAGCTGGCTCAAAGCTGGAAATGCCAGTTGCGGCATCTCAGCTGGTGGTACCATCATCAAAAAATTAAAAAATAGTGTTTCCGTTTTGGTCTCAGCCGGTACGTTCGAGCTCAACGACAAATATTTAAGGTATTCTATTGTCGCAAAACGCGGTGTTAGATTCAGACAGCAGGCATCCATCTGTTATCCGTTGTTGCCCATATATGGCATTTTCAGCAAGCGCAAGTCTTCTGACACGGCGTAAGTGATTCATTGATTTTATCGCAAAATCTTGAAGTACACCTGACAGCATTTTGCGTTAGAACTGCTGATCTATGTAAGCGACTTATAAAATGACGCCAGATTTTGGATGAAACGTGTGCTTATGATGTACAGGGGAAGTACAACGACGGCTTATTTTTGAACGCGGCAATTGTGGTATTAGTCTTCTTTTACTGACGAAGAAGACGCTTTTAGTCGTACGCACCATCGCTGACACCACACTTACGGCGTTTTCAATAAACGTTAGCAAATTCGTAATTAGCTGGTGCCGTTCTGTAATGCGGTCTATCCAAGTTTTTCTGTACATGCCTGCACAAAAAGCAAAGCATTCAATTCAATGTTGGTTATAACAAATTGCTCGATTTGCTGAATAGTTTTGCGCTGAACTGCAGTGCTTGAAGACACAAGTCTTGAAGAGTTCTCGCTATTTTTCCGCCCACATGTTTCTGAAAAAAACTTGGTTTGAACTCAGTTCTGCTCAGGCAATCTATAACATCAAACGAACCGTTAGCAGTGCAGCCACAAATGGTGGCTAAATGTCAATCGCTTGATCCACGATAATAATAGTTATGAGACGCCTGCACACGAAACTAAATTAGTGCTACAGCAAGCTTTTGCTCCGAAAAAAATATTATTACCAAAAATCTCAGCGAGTAACCAAGCAAAGTGCGATTGTGATAATTTTCTCCAGTTAACTGCATTCGTCGAAGACCAACTAGTCATAGACCATTCTTAGTAATTGGACTTCGAGAATCACGAGAAGAGAACAAAGTACGATATTTGAATATGTGTATCTGAGTTTTAGCAACAAATTAAATTATAAGGATAAAAGTTAGTTTTGTCGTACTTCCGAAACACTTTCGGTGAGTTTGACTCGTCAGAGTAAGATGTTTATGTTCAATATTTTTGTTTTATTATCTACCGTTATCCTTTTAGAACAGGCTAAAGTCTTCCCACAAATATACTTGACCTCGCTTAGCCTTTCATCCTATTTTCAAAACACTATAAATGTTTACCGTGTTTTAACACAAGGCCATACCGAATTTTTGTTCATAAAAATCTGTTCTTGACCCTAACCGAAGAGTTCGAAAAACCACCAAACAGACCCAAACTGACAATGAGTCTGACTTTATTGTCTGTCTGATGAGCTTTTGCCTCATCGAAATTGGACATTGCTCAAAAGAGAAAAAAACTTGATCACGGCAATTTTAGAGTAAATCAGACTTCACGTGGCTATTAGGGGTAAAGTGTTTTTCCGCTGCATATTGATCAACAACTGATGATAGTCATGTTTACTTAGCTTATTTAGCAGGAAGCACATTTTGATTAATCATCCACAGAATCGCCGCACAGCTGTTTACTTCCGTTTAGCTATGGCAGTCAAATTGAAACGTAGGCAAACGAGAGATCGTTAAGGCAACGAACAAGCAGATTTCCCAGAAAATGCCCTGCTACTGATTGCAATATCAGCCTGAAAGTTGCTCGATCTTACTGCCGTTACAGCTTGGCTAAAACGTGCGGTATCACAGGCGTTATGTGCTGCTGCTCACTGACATTTAGGAGACAAGGCTGGAATGAAGGCTTGTGGTATCTATATGCTGTGCTGCAAATTTGCAACCGTTTACCATTACTATTAGTGTTGGCAATGACCTAGAATGTTGTTCTGATCTTGCACTTTTTACCCAGCTCAGCTTTCAGAGAGATATGTTCCAAAATGCAGGAGCTACGGGTTTAGCTGCCACGCATGTGGAATTTTATGTGAGCTTAGAGCTGCTGCTTTATTTGGTGAACAGTTCGACATTGTTAAATTTAACTACCCTGATTCCCGCATAGCAAGCTTTGACGAAGTATACTGCGAAACTGAAAGAAAGCAGCTTCCAGACACAAAAATCAACAGCTCGCTGCGATCGCAGCGTCGGTGCGAATTTTCCAGTCTGTAGCCAGTCTGTCGCGTCGATAACCCCAACGCCCACTCGCGGCGTTATTTACACAGCAGACGCGGGCGCGTTTTCGTCGAGACACCCGATACTGTACTTCTTGTTCATAGGTTCTCATCGGAGGTGAAAAAATGTCCACCCACCGAGCATTTCGATTTTAAGCCTGAACAGAACTTGACATGTCGTCGAGTAAATGGCTTCAAATGAAACCTCAAACTGTAATAGTGCTCTGTTTCTAGTGATGGTTGTATCTGAAAGTCATAACACGGTCATTACTCTGTTGCTGCTTTACAGCAGAGCGTAGCACTGCATAATTCGAACTTCAGCCCAAGACCTTTCTGAACTGAATAACGCTCCCATCTGGCTAGCAACTCGATATATATATTACTGGCTTGCGGTTGACCTCGTAAAAAAAGTTTAACCGCAAACGCCCTGACAACAAGCACCTACGAAGAGCCGTGCCCATAAACCTTCGGTAGCGATGTTGAGTCGCTTTTCAATCAATCAGTGCTACATATGGTCACAATAATTGAAACAGGTTCAAGCGAAGTTTACAAGCGCGTCGTTTGTTACAACAATGCTTTTGTTGGCGAACCTCTCTATTCGAAACACGTCCCGCCGCAGCTACCACGACTGGTTGTCGCTTTGAACGGCTCGCGAACTGTTCCGATAATGATGAAAAAAGTTTTTTCTTTTTTTCAAGCGATTCATCAACCTTCTCCTACTGATGGTGAGACGAGGCGCGATCAGCTGAAACATGTCAGGGACTTGTCAAGACTGTGTTCACGAACTCGCCTTTTCTGCATCATTATTTTTTGGCTGAAGCGTTGCACTCAACATCTTAGTAAGCTATGCGCTATGGTCGAAGCGCTGAAATCGTTGCTATGACCCGCTGATCCGTAATACCGCTTGAATAACTTGCAAGCACGCTTCTAGTACGGCAATAGCAAAAAATGAAAAACGTGAAGCAAACTGAAATTTATGCAACATGCAAAAATTGATTGTTTTAATCACCGTTCATCTCATAAAATAACCAAAGCATTTTCGAATACCAAGTATGGCTGATTGTTTCAAAAGTTAAACACACGCAGAAAAAAGTGGGTTAATTGCCAGAAAAAGCCTATTTCAAGCATCAAGTTACCTATTCCGTCGAGACTTTTGGCAGCTTGATTAGAAGCAATTCGTGTGCCTTGATAAAGTGACGTACATCTTCATATATCATTTTCGTCCGGCCACTTCAAATGTCTGATGCTTTATACAAGTTTGCATCTCCCTCACACTGCTTCTGTATGCTGATGGGCGAATGAAGTAGTTGCTGGTGCGTCGTTTCATTATTTGTTATTTTTTCGTATTGTCTGTGCAGACCAACTAGCACTCACCCCGTGATGTGTTATGATTAAGAATGTTTGACTTCTTTTGTTCTTTTACTAACCCGTGTGATATAAATTGAATCTAATGTTCAACGCAATGAATCTCAGCGTCCACCAAAGCCAACCTAAACATAACAGAATGTTTGGGGTAGGTTTCGAGTCAAGAGATCTCTACTAAAGTCGATGAGCGGCGAAGTCAAAATGGGCATAGCTGTTTCTAATTTTTTTTATTATTATCACTATATAGGTTTCCACCCTCGTTGCGAAACAATAAGCTCTTTCCTCGAAAAAACAAGCTCTTAAAAACACTGCGATAATGTTGGTTCTCGCCATGATCACAATCATAGCTATAAAGCGGGTATATATGGATATAACTGCCCTATTGGAAAAAGCAAATTAATTATTTATTAGCAAAGCTGTGAAAAAGACAGCGTTTGTAAGCGGTTTTCCAAACAAGTAAAGTTGCACTCGCGAGAAAGAACAGATGGAAAAACTAAAATCGCATTTTTGACTCACAACGCGACAATACTGCATATGTTCGTGCGGTGTTCACCCTGGCACTGGAAATATTTTAAAAGCGAATTACTTCCGTGCACGCGACCAAACCGAACAAAAACGAGCGCGTCACAAACCAGAGCACAATTCTTCGAGGAGCCTTCCTGTGTTTTGAAAATTCTGCGCTTTTATCGCCTCGGAAAATTTTACAATCTTCACATAAAGGTCGTTCAGATCTTCGGTGGAAGATGTTCGCCTTTGACCTTACGAAGAATCGTGAGGAACTATGTCGTCTGACAACTTGTTTTTGTTTTTACTTGGACAAGCTGGTTGTGATAAGAGACACGGTAGTCCGAAAGGATTTTCTCACCATTACTTTCTACAAGCCAATGTCAAAATTGATTGTCGATCCATCAGCCAAGGTGAGCCTTGATCGCAGCTTCCCACTCAACAAAATGGTGCGAATGAAGGTAGAAAAGTTTCAATACCATATCAACTGCGTTTATCTTGTTTGGTCAACTATTTAAAACATTCACTCTTTCTGAAAAAAAGTTTTTGTTCCTTTTACCTGAAAAAAGGGGAAACTCGAAGATAAGGTACCGCTTCATATCTTTGACTGTTTGGTTCAGGCTGTATTTTCTATTTTACTCTTTCTGGCGTGTCGAGCCACACAATTGTCTTTTAGTTAATAAATTATACCCTCCAACATTCCAGTCCTATTTGCCCAGTCGCTTTCATAGAGGTACATGTCTTGCTGATGACGTCAGGGAACAACACACGCGGTCGTCGAAAGTTCAAGCGGAACCTCCGAACCAGCCATGACGAAAATTGCGTCATTTAATTTTTGAGAGTTTCACACACAACAGCACAACCATTGCTTGAAAAGATGCATTTACGGCGGTTCAGTGGGGACGATTTTTTTCTCACTATTCTATCCGCGCTTTTCATAACTGCCACTGGTTTTTGACTCAGCGCTTAGTGTTTTGTTAGAACTTTTCCATTTGACCTTGATTTATTATTTTGAGATAGACTTTGTTTCTGATCGAGACAGCTGCGCGTCTTGCTTCTTGGTACGTACTCTGTTCTTGAAAGATCGACTTCGAAAATAAAACTTTGTCCATATAACAGCCTGGTGAAAATAATTAAAGCAAACTAGAGCATAGTGCCGGACATCAGCGCCTTTGGTTCAAGTTCAAATTTATCTTGCACGTTTCTTCAACACCCCTGCAAGAGAAAAGTCTGACAGTGAATCTTTAGATTACCGCTTTTATACCATTTTCAGGAAAAGATACCGAAAAAAGCTGTAGAAAGAACCACGTTTACTTTAAAAAAAGCAGCTTCATAAAATATGATATAAGATTACGGGAAAAAAGCGAGCTCCAAACGTGGTGTCGTAAGAAGAAAAGGATCGTGACACAAAATGATTGGAACGTCTGCACATGGTTTGTGTAGCGGGGCATAACGATCCATGAAGAGTATCCTACATGGCATACATGTTTCCACTCTATATTTTGTACACAACTGCTAAGTTACGCGTACCAGTGTGCACACCCCATCATAGCGTCCCGGAAAGGGGCACTTTGTGGGGTACTTTGCATGTAAAGCAGCCATGGCAGTGCATCAGCCTTTTCTATCCCAATTTCCTTTCGGAATCACTGTGAATAGTTACGGAAATGAACAAATCTACTTTTCCTTACCAACACCTAAATGGCAGCAATATACAATGCACTCGTACAGTAAAGAACAGAAAAAAGTTTTGCATGATAAAACTTTCCATTTTAGACTCTGAGCGAAGTAAAATATAAAAATTTCGTCTAGCTATGGCGCAAAGGTTTTATCGTGTCAGGAGCATAAGATTTTTTTCAGCTGATCCCGATATATTCGCAATATTCTTGAAAGTGCAACTCACGTTTGCGTCTTTTTCAATGCCTTTTATTCAATCACACGTTATCCTTGAACTTGCTTACAGATGGTGCAAATTATTATACCTCTACTTACTTCCATGGCATTACCTAAGCACTTCGGTCTTACGTGTAACCGCTGGACTGAAAAGTACTCTATCGCGCAGCTGAGGCGATGACATGAAAAAAATGCGATCGACAATCCTTTGCTGGGAAAGCGAACTTTGATTTTATTGCCATTCTGTAATTTTTTGATTGTGTATAAGCTATTGACATTTTTCGATTGTGGAAATATGACTATGTTTATTTGCAGCGTACCGAAATTCTACACTTCTGTTGTTTCCATGAGTGCGGATAATATTTTTAGATTACCGTACATAATTGGGCACTCCGCGTATAGTCATGCCAAAAAAAAGAGTTAAGAAAATAAGACGTCTTGAGCCGAAGAAACCTACAGTGATGGCAAAGTTATCGCAGCAAGACGTGCAACCATATGCTGCGGATTAAGCCTCGAACTTGAACTACGCTAGTTCGAGGATCTGGCCTCGAACTAGTGTAGGAAAGCTTACGCAATATCATTGCTTGAAGACATGATTTGCATTGATTTCTTGACACCATTGTGTAAGCTGTATTTTAGACGAAAACGCTTTGTCTTGATCTCAAGAAGCTTCAATCTCTACGCAGGGTCATTTGCTAAAATGTTTAATGAGCTGCTAGATCTACTGTGAAGGATCTTTTTACTTGTAAGCAATTTTCTATGATCTGGTGATCTTTCGTTTTTTTGTTTTTTTTTTAAAGAGCTACACTGGGTCTATCAAAAAGTTGCAGCTTTTGACAGGAAGCACAGATAGCGCGGTGATGGAAAAAGCAAAACAACTTGCACTGACAGTAGTTAAGGCCTTTTTAAGTTAATGTAGTCAGAAAATTTATCAAGCGAACTCGATACAGATATAACAAAAAGTAAATGTTTTGAAAATGACTTTACAGAGCACCACCCACAAGATGAGAAACGGTCGCATTTCGGATATATATAAATGACTGAAGAACATGGTATTCGCTTGAGTTAAACAAGAGTCACATTATTATAACGCTGGTCAACACTGGATGTGCAACTTGCGTATCCTGCACTTATTGCAATTTCGATTTGAGACGTGATTTTTTTAATAGAGCAAAGTAATGTCGAGTAAATGTCTGTGGATCTAGCGAGCATGAGATCGTGCTGTGGCCTGTACTGGGTAGAGACTATATTCCTGTAGCGATATTAAAAAGCGAAGTGAAAGGCATGAGGACGACGAAATTAATTGATAACGCTACATATTTATGCATTTAAATTGGCTCTGAATTCGCAGTTGCCCGAACCTTCTTTGATACCCTCAGGTCCACATCTTGCTCAGATCTGGGTTACAAAATATTTCGAGACAAAACCGTTGATTCTGTTGAGCTCCTGGATCCGTGGTCTTTGGCAAAGTGTTAACTGGCCATACAGTGTAGATCAAACGCTGTAATGGACACGATCAGCATCTTATGAGTGCACACCAGTGTTTTTCCACCGGGGTTCCGCGGAACCTTGGGGTTCCGCAAGCAGGGCCCCGACAAGGGGGGCGGGGGGGGCAATGCTGGGGGCGGCACTTTTGGTGAAAAGAGGGAATAACAACTGGTCTTTCACAAATGAACCTGAAGTTAGATTTAGGTTAGACCTACCATACGTCCCAGCTTGTCCCGGTGTCCTGTCCCTGTTAATAAAACGTCCCGGAATTTCACTTCAGTGAAATTTTCAAAATTAACCCCAGCCTGATGATGCATTGTTATGACATAATTCCGTCCTGAAAGGCTTGACTTTATTTAACCCGTGGCTTGGGGGGCGGCACTTTTCGACTCGCGCCGGGGCGGCACTTCCCCATGTCGGGGCCCTGTCCGCGAAGTGGCTGCCAGGAGTTCCGCCGAAACAGACGAAAATTGCCTGGGACGAAATTCGCAACTACAGTTGTATGAGGTTGTAGCAATACCATTGTTTCAAAGAAACCTTGCCACTATGAACCGCATTGATAACTCTGTTTATCAATTGTTTTGACTTATTTCTCCTTTTGTGTTACGGAACCCTACGCCATGCAGAGTTCCATGCGCAGCACAAACATTTGCGGAAGGTTCCGCTGCAGCAGAAAGGCTGAGAAACGCTGGTGTACCCATTTTAAGGCACTTTTTCCTACAGAACTAAGTTTCTTGCTATTTTTAATAATTTTTGAACCACACCGAACTTCCTGAATGAGACCAGATGCACTCCCTTGTGTACACAGGCATGCTCTTCTCATCTGCAATTATTCCTCACTGTGTTCTGCGTTTGTTTGTTTTTCTAAATGTGCCTATTTTATTTTCGACTATTATTTTCTAACACTTGCCAAAAATTTTAAACGGGGTTGATTTAATAGGTGACCTCCTTGGTCTTTCAACAATCCGATATGAAACAGTGACAATCTTTGTTTACATTGATCAGTTCTTTTGCTGCTGTGTTTTGGTTTGTTCTACGTACCTTCCACTGTGTTTTGGTTTATTCTACGTACCTTCCACTGACAATTGGTTACTTCTGTGCATGATGCTTTTTTGTATTGTTTCTGCTTGCTACCAGGGTTGCAGAGTCGGAGGTAAAATATCCGACTGTCGATTCCGAGTTTCCAAAATACCCGACACAGATTCCTGACTCTGAGTTTTTTTCCACATGCAACCTTGACGTCATCGGTTGAGCGAAACTACGTCAAGTTTGGGAATCTTGCCATTTTCTAGCTCTTATGAATTTTATTCTGAGTGTTTGGGAGGTAACAGAACTTCACCGTTTCCTAAACTCAGTGGTGTAGGAGGAGGGGGGTGCAGGGGGTACAAGCGCATCCCCAAAAGTTTTGATTTGTCAAAAATCTGGGCAAAATTGTTGAAAATTTTGGCAAAATCCCTGAAAATCTGAGCAAATAACCTCTCTAGGGAAAATCACTGAAAATCCAGGCAAAAATCGTGCCCAACGTTGTTTGTCTTCAAAAATGGCGCCCAACATTTGCAGAAAAACAAATGAAGATCGTTTTTTGGAAGTCACACCAAAAATGGTCTTCATGATCTTTGTGGGAGAAAATTTGTAGGAAAAAGTTGCACAAAAACTTTTCGGGCAAATTTGGGAGAAATTCGAGCAAAAATCCTTCGTACCCTCAAAATTTGCTTGCTCCTACACCTATGCCTAACCTGACTTTTATCTATGCAGGAGAAAGTTGACGAAATGTGAAGGAGATGCGATTATCCATGGCGCTTTGGAAGTTCCTCAAACATGAAACTTTCAAAAAATATAATTCAGCAAATAACTACTAAAACGTCTAACGAAAAGAGAGCCTTTACCAAGCGGTGTAACTTCGCAATTTTCTTGTTTCCGGCTTGATCAGCTCATGCTCAACTGGAAATTTTATCAAAGGACAGAACTAGTTCTAGAATTCGTGGGTTTGCGCACAAATTTACGCTTACGTTTCATTTGACATAGACCTCTGTTACTTATAGATATATTCAATGCCCAGGAGGTACGTTGCAAGCCTTATGGAGTGAACTTTCAACATATGTTCTAATCAAAAACAGGTGGATGAACCAAAATAGAAAGGCTCGATAAGTAACAACATAGTTCCACATGTCGCAAGTCCCATGAAGCAACAATTTGGTGTTGGGGGCGCAAAACTTATGTTATAATGCAGACTCTAACTGAAATTTGCATTTGCGATTCACCTGTGCCATTGAACCATAATCGCAATTGATAACTTTGAAATAAGTTATTACACAGCCTTCCTAAAAGGAATCGCATAAAACAATCAGGCCTTTACGATTTTCATTAGTTTCAGTAGATCACAGTCTTGTGGTGTTGTAAATTTACTGAAATGAAGCACAGTGTTACGCAATTCTTCACACCAAAATGTGAAGACCTGTACCCATTGTCGCCAGCGCATTTCTTGCTCAACTTTGAAGACGGAAGAGATACTTGCGGTGGACCTTTTGCTTAAAGGGGAAAAATATTTGAGAGGGCAACGGTTGGTTAAGTTTCATTTTTTCAGCTATAATTTACATGCGATTTTGAATTTTGATGCTCCTTTCTTGCACCTCAAATGTCCCGCTCAAATCAAAACCAGTGTCCGAAGCCAAAAGCGAATGTTCGTCGATTTAACTCCTGCGCTAAAAAGTAATGAAACTGATCCGCAGTAAACGCTACAGCGAGATTAATTGGCAAAATGCTTGTAATATGAATGCAAGGGACTTCGTCAGGTGAATAAGGAAAAAAATGTTTATACTTTTTCTTTCGCAACTCAAAGGAAGCTCGAGACAAAGCGTGGAAGAAACACTCCTGCAGTAGTGCGGTAATGACAGCATAAGTGGCTCGCAAAACAGTAAGTTTGTCATTGTGACTGAGCCCTACGATACAGAGGCTTTGGGCGTTCATCTCTAACTTCTCCATTCATCCTACTATGTTTGCCTTCCAATTAATAAAATCTTTCGGTTCAGTCGCTGCTACCCATCAGTTCGATGCATTTACTGTTCAACTAGTGATGGGGTTGAACCGGTTGACTTTAACTAAATCCATCAATGTTTTAATGCAGTGAACGACTGCTACCTGGTTTTAACTTAGAACCGCCCGTGCTAATGTCACAGTACGATTGAGGTTAACGTGATTGAGACCGAAGGAGATGCCAACCAATTTGGAAACAGTTTTGAACTAGTTTAAAAACAAACTATAAAATGACGTCCCAAGATATTTAAGCCAAGAATAAACATTAGGTAGAAGCAGGTGTAGATCATCAGAAAGTCAGCATTCGAAGGAATCCTCAAAACAATAGAAAAGCGACAAAAATGGTCAACTGCATGGGTAAAAAAAATATGTAAAAAATTGGAAGACATTTGCAAACCCAATCGTCTATCATTCAGAACATGTCTGACCGTGGCAAGACCAGGATTTACGTAAATCTGGACGTCACAGAAGGTATGAAAATGTCTTTGACCTTCTTCTAAATTAGTGTTCATCGTGGCGTGAAACATTTGCGATATTATCGCCCACAACAGCTTAATGGTGAAATTCGGTGGGAAATACTGTTATCTGTCCGCTTTTGTAAGAGCAGTTTACGGGGGTTGAGTTTTTTGCGCGTAAAATATTAAAATTTAACAGGGCTTTTTTTCTAGTGAGGTTTTCCTAGTGATAAAAGATGCGTTACATCTTTTATGTTAGCGATGCACGCTGCGTAAGCTTTTCAGTGAATGCACCCACGTTCAAAGCTCTTTAATTGTGCGTTGCGTAGGCGGTGTTGTACGTGAAGAGAAACAAAAGCGCGTGAGAAAAGCCATTCTTTTCCTGTCACGTCCTTCCGCAAACTTTGCGTAAGGTGCCTACGTGCAACGCAACGACGAACGGACGCAGAACACGTGACTCGTTTCTTGGTCAATTAATCAAAGTTCGAGGTCTATTTTTAAATTTAGAGAAGCAATCACAGTCACAATGACAAGTAGCGGCAGCGAAACAAAGGACGGCAAATGAAATGTTGACCGTGAGCAATTGACCTGAACGGTGGCTTGTGTAAGAAAGCAAGTTAACAGAAAGAAGGGTTTGACAATGTTGACATTGTTACGTCATCAGCCGCGACAAATAATGACAGTTCAGTGACTTTTAATAACAAACCCGACTGTGGTTGGCTGTGGTCATTGTTATCATAAGTCCTGGGCGGCCAAACATGAAGGCGTGAGATTTCAAATGCCCTGCCTCTTAGGTAACTCAGCTAAAATGGGAAACACAGTGCAGTCATGGACTTTTTGTTTTCTATCCCAAACGTTTGGACGCTGCCATCACAGGTGAGGATATATGCAGCGCATAGTACATCTTTTGAAATAATCCCACGGACGCATCCGACTTCTTGACCCTGTATTTGTCCTGCCTTAAGGAAACAGACACAAGATCAAGACAGTCGCAGAAACGAACACTACGTGACTATACAATATTTTCTTGGCCTGAGACCTCTTCTGGAGGGGTTTGATTTCATAAACAGGCAGAAATCCCTTGCATGGCACTTTAGCTTCGTTTTTAAGGGCTTCTAAGTACTCGCTAACGCAGCTACACATGTAGGGTGGGGAAGTTATATGTCTCGTTAAAAGTCTACCTGCACCTATTCACCGTGTAGTTTGCTGGATCAGAGTGATGTCAGAACTTAATAACGTCACATTAGTCATGTTTATCTTGGAAAATGCTGGTGAGCTGTGAAGAAAATCGAATTGCTTTAAAACTAACTGGAGAAGACTTCACCACCACACGCCTGAAACACGTATCAAAGCGAATATCGTTTCTAGCACGATCTTGTTTCTTCCAATATTTCGCTTTTCAAAGGTTCATAATTTGAAATTTTCCAAGGATCGAATCAGGTTTCGAACATTTCGTTGGCATCCATCCAATCAATCGTACCAACAACATCATGTTTTGTGCCGTTTATGAGACATTATTACGGCTGCTTGAAGCATGCAGAGCAACAGAATATTTTTTGCCGGAGCTTTCAAAAAAGTCTATAATTCGATTGTACATTCATTGCAACGTTTAGTTTTAGTGAAGTTAAAGTTGGGCCGCTTTAAAAGATCCGGAAAGACACACTTAGCAACTTCTGCGCTTGATAAAGAAATGTGGATAAAGAAAAATGATACAGGAGACTTGGAAGCTTTTTGTTTATGTTTTTTTTCTGAAGCACTTATTTTACGCAGGGTGGCTTGCTTTTGAAAGACTTGGTAACTTCTGACACGAAACGATCTTTACTGTCTTGCGAAAGTCGAGAGCTGCCATTCAAAAGTTGATTGTGATCACTTTTCCCATAACCAGCGCAACTTCACGATATGCGATGACAAAGAAATACGGTGGCGCCTTTGAAAATGAGTCACAGAATTCAGCAATGACAATTATGGAGCATACCACCGCATCGAATCAGTTTGGCGGAAAATCCGACCGTCCATGCCTCTTCGTAATTGTTTTGACTAGCTGGCGTGAATCCAAACCAACTGCTCAAGGAGGGCTAGATCTAAAATTGTTCGGCCAAAGAGGAAGGCAACGGCTTCTTCAATAACACAAACATATTACCTGTTGGATCGGGAAACGAACTCAGCCAATTTCTTACTTAAAATGGTAAAGCTCTAGCAACATGTTTTCGACATGTTCTAAGAAGTTTTGTGGTTAAATGAACCAATAGCAATAAAATCGATGAAGTAACCAATTGGAACGAGATCAATGATGTGGTTGTCAGTAATTTTCCACCTTTCTGTAAACATCTTCAATTTCTTTTGACGCTTTGATGCTATGAATCATACGATTGTTATTACTGAAATCATGTTGTTATTGTTGTTAACACTCGTTGCGTAACTTCGTCTTCATTGCTTGTTCCCAACCCCTCCGTTCACAGAAAGGAACTGTTTACTGATGTTTGTTGCAGTTTATTCAAGTATCCTACGCCAAAGCCTCCTCTTGCCGGTAAATGCCAAGCAATTAATTAGTACCATCCACAAGAACGCCATTGCTTACTCAAGGCACGCAACCATCTCCGTGTGAGGGTTTGCAGCACACAACACGTGCCGTGTGAGGGGGTGCAGCACACAACACGTGCGGAAAAGTCCAAACGCACAGGGGAAACAGCACATCAGTGACGTATTTCGTCATTTGTTCACGGGTTATAGACTCTTGTAGAACAGGGGTCGGAAACAGGGGGTTGCAGTACGGACCGATTATTTTTTGGACCGAGCCTCAATAAAATAATGAATGTTTGCTGATGGAAATTTATTACAGGTCATAACTCATCAGAAATCCGCGGCTCGGTAACAAATTTCTCACGGACCGGTACCACTGTTGTAGAAGACTCCAGTTGCCCTCTATTGTTTCACTACGTCACAGGCTCCGTAGGAAACTACTGCTATGACAACAGGATGTCAGACATTACTCTGCGAGACCGTTTAATATCCCCCCTAGCTACATTTTTGCGGTCGGCTCGCGAGAGTTCAGTCCGACTGGTAATAAAGTCTCATCGCGATCCTATCAGTGGTTGAATTGGATATCTGCTTGCAGTACATCATCCACGTGGCTCCTGGGGTTATGCTCGCATTAGTTAAATTGTTAGGACATGCTTCCTTTCCTCTTTTTCTTGTGGCTCCTTATCAGAGATGCGAACATGTAGCGGAAAGAACGCCAAGCCTGAAAAGTAATGGGAAAGCAACAATAGGAGATTCCCCGCTCGAGCAGATTCACTCCATTGTTGCTTGCGCACTGCCACATACATGAGCGTCGGGAGGGGGGAGCAGGGAGGGCCAAGGCCCCCCTGGATTGTGAAATTTGATATTTTCCTATTAAAAGTTTAGCAAAAGAGAGTTATTCTCTTGGTTTTGAGTTGGTAAAATGAAATTTCACCACTGTTGGCCCCAATGGAAGAAATCCTTTTGGCTATCCCTGGAAAAATTCACTATTGCCCCTCCCTGGAAAAAAAACCTTCCGACGCCCATGACCACATTACTGAAGTACTTCCCGAATGCGCGCTCAGCTGGGCAAGTGACGCGATTAACCGTCCACTCTGGAATTTACAAAGTTATGACGAAAATATCAATCCTGGTCAAGAGGCGCGCGTTGCTCAAGTGCCTTCATTTCAAAAGACAGAAACAGTACTGATCTGAAGTCGATCCTAGACACGATTGGGGATGATAGAGTCATCAACGACCATCAAACTTTTCTGGCTTTCCCAGCTTATCGTCTCATCGAAAACGCCGAACTAGGAAAGACAAGCTGATACTCGGCGGTTCATATTTTTAACCTTTAGTCAAAATGGAAAAGAGTCAAACTGAAATTCGAGATAAATCGACGGATGTGCAAACAGTAGAAAACCATTTTTGGTTTAAGCAAAAGTTTAAGGTTTTATCTGGCGATCTATTTAACGTGGGATAACAGAAACCTGAAACTTGCACTTATTTATCTTCAGCTGATAAGATAAAACCGGCAGCTGGGACGTCAAGCACAGGTTGTAGAACGTTTTTATACCATGCGTCAATCATTAAAGCTGGGTTAAGCACCTTTAGATAACCGTTTGAAATGAGTTATCCATAGTAATGGGTTTTATTCCAAACAATTACGCAAATGTGCATATCAATTTCGAATTTTAGCTAAGGCCGGAGAATTAAAGCGAGGACATAAATACTTTCAGAGTTCAAGGTGGAATTGTTGATACCACAAAAATGCTAACTGCGCAAATGACGTTCAAGGTGTGAAAAAAACTTCCCTAGAGATAAAATGATCTGCGATAGACTTAAGAAAGTCACGAAATTGCGAAACTTGACATTTTTTTAATGGATTTGCAATCCACTGGTACATAAAGCAATTAAATTCGATAATACTATGTTGAAACTCAAATACCAGCTTTCAACTGCTTTGTGCATCTGACATATTTTCATGTTGGATTCAAATGTGCAGAGTGCAGTGCACGTAACGCAACAGAGTTTCGCAAGTGTTTATTGCTTGATTTTGAGAATCCTGATAATACACATCTAGTTCAAATGTGTTGTTCTTCTTTCAGCTTGCAGGTTTACTAAACCTGTCGTATGGATTCAGTTCAGTGTTTACGAAGCACTGATGATTCTGTACTGCTGAGCTAAATTCGCAATCATCCAAAAAAGTTTGCAATTGTTTGTGAAAAATTTGCGTGATTATAGACATTTTACGCTAAAACTGAGGTTTTGTTATTGGTAGAAAATTTACAATCGGATGTCGAACAATTCCTGTTCCAAATCATCGTAACAATCTCAACCAGGTTTGGACAAACCAGCTGACTCTCGGACCGCGTTGTGTTCTGAACTTTAACAACGGGGCGACTGGGAGTAGATGGATGAGTTGTTTGTGTAAAATAAACTAATATAATATGATGTAAAAACGAATTGGGTTTGTTAATGTAATTTGGAAAAGTTCGCCAGGCCTGGTTAAAGAGCTTAACATGCAGTAGTTAGCCTGTGTATGATTTAACATCTGTCCGAATGCCACCAAAATTTTGAAAAATTTCTCTGAATTACGGAATACACACCGTTGCGCTTTTCTCACTAAACAAAACGTATTAGCTATGAGACCTCTATTTCTTTTGCCGAATAGGCTTTGCTTTTTTGTTTTCTATGCAGAATGTCCAGAACTTGGCTGTAGCCTACTTTGTTTAGTGTACGCGGTCTGAAGCATTACACGAAGATCTCCAAAAATCGCACATTTGTGATTTTCAGCCGAACATGTACAATTGGCGTAAAGTAGCACGTGAATTGATTGTTGGAATTGCTTCGCGCAGGATTAACCAGGGCCATCCAAGTGGAAATGTCGACGTTATCCAGGATTGTTAATTTGCATTTTAAAGCAAAAGTTGCGTCAAACAGTCAATTACTTGTTTGGAAAGTGAGATAGCAATTTGCTTCTTTAGCTCAAATTATGTTTTTTTTGTGACAAACTCACAACAAAACCCTGTTGCACCTGGAGCAACGCATCTTCTAGTGTATTCAATGACATCGTCTTTTATAACAAACCTAAAAAAATGTTATAGGTAATCAACTTTCCTGCAGAGAAAGGCGATGATAAATAGAAAATTTAAAAAGCAAACGTTGTATGCGCTTGTGCTGTGCAAATACCAGGCAGCTCAACGCAACTGATTTGTTTTATGTTGCGCGTGGGTGCAGGCCGCTGTATTTTCTTTAGTCTAGAGCAGGGCTTCTTTACCTTTTCTGTTCTGCGGCCCTATTAAAAAAAGTTTTTTTTTCTGTGAGACCCCTTTAATGGACAGTCTAGAGCCCTAGATGTTAATGATACGTGTAAATGTCCCATTACGAATCTCAAGAGGCATTTTTGTCTACAATGAAATCATAAAAATGTACACAATCCACGAAAGCAACTATGCAGTAATAAAACTACTTCATATTGGAAACAATAAGGCGAAAAAAATAACAAAAAGATAATTCAGTTTGTAGTAACTATCAAGCACTAGTAATGTGATGGACGCACTCGATGATGTTTACACAGATCATCCATTCGTAGATCGATACAAGTCAGCGCAGGACGAAGGACATTCTCAACATTTGTCAAAAAGAAACGTTTTTTGGATTGATGATTATCAATATTGATAATGCCGCTTCACAAAAGTATGTTATGCAAAAGCTAAGAGTTTATGAATGGCTAGATCAGAAATGACTGGGCATTCATTTATTGTACTTTCCAAAAATGACGTAAGCTCTGCTTTGACAATTCCAGTTGCAAACTTTTGTCCTTTGATAACTCCACAAGCTCATCCTGGTCTTATAATGTCAGGTGCAGGGACGTAACGAGGGGGAGCACAGGGGCCACAATTCCCCGAGCCCAAATCACTATGGGGGTGCCGAATCACTGCAGGGGCACCGAAAAGTCCCAACAATGTCACAAGTACTTTCTTCGATACAGCACATTTCTTCCGAAAGACCTCAGGTTCAAACATGGGGGCGCCAAACTTGCTTCTTGCCCCGGGCGCAATCTGACCTCGTTACATCACTGCGCAAGTGTGTGGTTTCCTGAAGTTTCAATTGTGTATGGTTTGTGGATCCAACTTTTCCTGAACCAAAGTCCAAAGTATTTCTGCAACAATGTATAAAACTTCTAACTTGAGCCTGAAACTAGTCAGTGTGCTCTCAAAGCAGTTGCTCTAATCCCTAGACTAGACCTAGAGTTCTAAACACAAGCATGCGTTCGTGTCGGAATGAATGCAACAAGGTCAATACTGGGCAGCACGTTAAAAACATCATGATGTCACAACGCATGACTTGTTGTGCTTGGTTGATTATTATCATTTGATAGCTCAAGTATGTACTTTCCACGATGGGTGTAAGCAAGGAATCGATCAGCAAATTTTTAATAGGAAATCGATTTCACGTAAAATTACACATCCTCAGTCCTTATTCAGATAGAATAGTCAGGGGTCTCAAACACGCGGGCCGTATGTGGCCGCGAGAGCAATTTGTTTGGCCCGCCATGCATTTATGGAAAATTGAAATAATCAATTACTGCAGTTATTTTGTATATTCACAGGTGTTTATAAGTGCTCGGCCAACGAGTGAACAAGTTCCTTCAAACGAACGCAGAGACGGCTAGAAAAGATTTGCCTATAACTCACGTTGCCCTTTGCAGGAAATAAGATGCAAACGTTGTTTCTAGTAACGTTCAGGTACCGCCATTGTTGCGTCAGCATCATAATGCGGCCCTCCGGTTACTTTATAAGTAAGCTACTCATTTGGCCCTCAGAGCAATTTGAGTTTGAGACTTCTGGCTCAAGCAGACAGTCGTAAACGACTGACACCATGAAACACGATCTTGCCTTTAAAAATGTAGTAGTACTAGATTCACTGCAGGCCTCCTTTTCATCATCTTGCACTTTTTACAAAACCTTTGTCAAGCCAATTTGTTTCGCGACCCTAAATTATATTTCATGGGGTCGCGACCCATAGTTTGGGAAGCCCTGGTCTAGAGTGACAGAAAAATCCTGGTTAAAAGTGATTATCTGAGGCGTGGAGAAAGCGAAATTGGACATTTTGCTGATTACGATTCAAAAGCGTACAGAAAAAGTTAGAAGTCTGCAGCGGCAATAACCAATTTACGTTCAAGAATCGACCGTCACAAATAATGCAACCTTCAACTCATGAACAGAGCTCAACGTACGCACAGCCAAGAGGACTTCGTGCTTCTCTGCGCGCGTCACGACCAGTTTTGAGCTCAACTACACAACGCACACGCATGAGTAGGAGGTTACATGAAACACAACGGAAGTACTTCCGTCCTTGCGAAATATCCACCCTTTGCCCAGCAGCATCTTCCGACCTGAAGTTCAAACGCCTTTTTTCGTTTGTTGCAAATTCTTTGCCGAAACTTTGACAGCTTGATTCGCGCTCACACAGCTGTGATTTTCGCTCAAAAACAAAACGAGTGAAATGAAGACAGGACGCGAGGGACTTCCACTGACGTTTTCATATATTTTTGTGTCTCGGTTTTATTTGACTGACGTACCGGAGATAAAGCTGACTCACAGCAATATGGCAATTATCTTAAATACCGATTTCGAAAAGTTTGGTATATCTTTGGCACGAACATGTTTTCCAGACCTTGATTTTCTGAGTTTGTTTGTTCCGTAGATCCAGCGCGATACGGTTTTGTAACTTTGTATCTTGCGCGAAGTCCAGCCTATGCTGTAAGTAAAACGTCACAAAAGCACGATAGATCACGAAAACTCGGCCGAATTGCGTCAACAACAGCGAAAATTTTCAGGAGAAAGTGCTGTTTGCTACGGTTTTGAAATACGTGCCAACTTCTGCGAACTTGAGAAAAGAAATTCTTGATTTTTAAAATCTTAAGGAAAACTGACCTGAAGAAGCGATGGAGCAAAACTGTGTTAACATCCGGTAAGTATCATTCAGTCTGGTTCCTTCGTTGACATATGTTCTGTTTTCAACCAGTACCGATGGAAGGATGACGTTTCATCCACGCAATAGGTATTTTACACAAACGAAGTCGGTGCATCTCATTTGGAAGTTGGATTTAAGGTTATAAAGGAAATAACCAAAAAATGCAGCCATTAACGCTTATATTCTTTTTCTGTTGTACGTGATTACTTGATTTATGAAGATTGGTTACAATGCCCTGTTGACATAATCAGCAAAGCGTTGTGTGACACTGAGAATAATAATTCAACATCGCCTCAGCGCACACTTTTAAAATGTTTAGCGCCGTTACTCCAACATATAATTTGCAAAATCTGTTAAAACGTACTATGAAGTAATAAAAACTTCGTGAAAATTTTCTGCTAACGCGGTATTTCGCAGTAAAACAAATCACATTCACCTTCTAATGATGAAGGAGCATTAATGCGTTCTTTTTACACAATTTTGTATCTTTTAATAAATTAGTCAACTTTTACCGGGCGTCGGCGATGATTTAAGTAAGCAAAACATTTGGAATATCTTGGAGAAATCATAATAAGCAAACTCACTGACGGTGGCACGAAGTGTTTGTCATTTTGCATGTCGAAAATATTGATAGCCGCGAAAAGGATGATTTGAGTTACGTGCAACCGAAGACGCGCCAAGTTTAATAACAATGAAATCGCAAAACACGACGTGAGATAAAAAAAAAAAACAAAACAAAACAGCACTTGCTTGCTAAAATGTCCGATAGAACCCATAAGCGCAGCCAGGGGATGCATGCCCCCCCAAATTTTTAGCATATCCAGTCATTTTGTGCTTTGAGAAGCGGCGTCGCAAACAAAAATACTGTTGTTCGCCTAAAATCAAGCATTTTGCCACCCCCAAATTTTGATCTGGCTACGCCACTGATAGAAACTGGACTAACACTTACGCATAAGATGCTCTGGTGTTAAGTGTCGAACACTTTACCAGAACAGCTTTCTACAATTGCTTGTAATTGGTGGTTGTCGGCAACGAGTACCTTCGGCATAGATCTCTGGAGCGAGTGTAAGTATGTGGTAAATCTGCAGTAGGCGTTTTTGTGTGAAACATTGACATACTGACAATTATTTCATTGTGACGTTGTTAAAACAAAAACGAGCATCGTCATCAATTTTTTTAAGCACACGTACTGAATCTTGAATACCTTTTGTATTTGTGATTGATAGCGACGTTGGAGGATGTTTAACTTCGTTTGTGGAGAAAAACCAAACCACTATCGCAGAAACGCAATCAACAACTCAGGGCTAAGTAACTTTTTGCGCGTGCTGATGCGCGATTTTGTCAAGTATGAGCAATCCAGATGTGGCCAAGTCAAGTGCATGTTCGGTTATCTGCTTTTCGGCAACGATATACACTTTGTTTATTACTTTGAAATCAACACAAACACTTTGAAATCATTTGTTAAAACCCACTTTCGCGTAGTGATAAAAATTTTGTTTTTGCAAGTTTTTCGTAAAATGTCCACTTCTAATTTTGAAGACATTACAACAAACAAGAGTTGTGGCATCGCTATCATAACTTCAAAACCATTATTACATGTTCACAACACAGTAAGGATTTCACGTAGAGATTCAATGCTGTGGCATGGTGATGCGAAACCCACGAAAATAAAATTGTTGGCCCCTTTTTTGGATGGCAAAGAAAATATATGGTTACGCTATTTTTATTGGCCCTCCTAATTACATATTTTCGGGTGTTTTAGTCACAGCTCCGTAGAAGCTACAGACCTCTTACCTGTAGTGCCCCCTCAAACTTTACCTTTTGTGGTGCCGACTGTGGTTCTGCGATTTCCTTAGATCTTCAACAGATATTAAGCTTTTCCTTCATTCTTATCAACAACAAATAAAAATGCGATCATTTCTTGACATTTATAGCTCTTTCGTGTAGTTCATAAGTTTCTTTCGTTAAATTTGCGTGATTTCTAGCTTTTTCTGTCGGTTTATTTTTCGAATATGTACATTTTCCAGTGGGACTGTGTTGCCGTCCTCAAAAATATCGTCTAGTTGTCGATCCGATTATTATCTGTACGTAAACTTCTTTTTTATAATAGCCACATAGCCTACAATATTTTATGGACCAAACAAGCACAATCCATTCAGTGGACACAGGGTTTATTTATGCCGTTGTTAAGTTGTCATTTTCCAAGCAATATAAAATAGAATTTTTTAATCCTCTATGCTATATAGATTGATGGTAAACAGCATGAAAACAAGTTTTGCACAGCCAAGTATTTTCGTAACACCCTCAGCCAATCCTATAAAGTAAGCTCAATGTAGCCACGTTTCTTCAAGTAAAACTCATGAGGAACTGTTCTAGCTGATTGAACTAACATCTAGCTAGAGTTTCAACAAGCAAGCTCTTTATTCTGGCGATCTAGTTAGAAACAACCAAACGCAGGATCCAAATCAAACACGCCACAAGTTTGCCTACTAAGGCTAACGTAATTCAGAAGCGGTGTAATTGACAAATTGCTCACTACTAGAGGCCACTGTGCTGCAGTGACTATGACTCTATTATTTCAGAAATGACTAAATGATTTGCTGCTACAACAACTTTGACAACTGAAACCCAACACTGATAAAGTAAATAACGAAATTTTATAAATCTTTAAAACTCTACCTTTGCATACTGTAAGCCAGGGGCGTAGCCAATGGGGATATGTGGACCATTGTATCAAAATGACGTCACGTTATGAATATTTCTTTAAATTCGTGAGCAAAGCGAGGTATCGGCATTTTTGATCACCCCGGTCAAAATGTCTGGCAACACCACTGCTCTGTCTTTCTGTAAAGCACGTTTGAAACCATTACCACAGGTAACCCTCACTATCACAAGCGGTTGTACTCATGAAGAAGAGGGCAATTATCTGCATCAACTGATACCAAACGTTTGTCACCAACATATCCAACAGTTCACAGTCTATCACAAAGTTTTTTTCGTGCCTTCAGGCAAGCGAAGTTATCAATCAATTTTTCGCAATTTAGGACTGCCTAACATCAGATTCTAATGCAGAAGTGCGTAACAAACAATATTATCGTGCTGTTTGTACTGATAAAAGTCTTGCGTTTTCGCTCTTTTCAAAGTAAATTGTTAAGTTACGCGTCTACGCGGTTTTCCAAATTTTGAGTTAGTAATGAGTTTTAAGTTAGTAACGTTATAGGAGGGAGTTGCGCGGGGCCCTAGGCCATGGCCTATGCCTAAATCTGTCACTGACCATGGGATAGGATGGGACAGAAAGTGTGTCCCATAGTCAAACCTGGTCGTTTTTCTATTTATTTTTCAAGAAGCAATTCGTGAAATTTTTTTTCTGAAAGGAAAACCCATGTTTGACTACACCTTCCTGGTACCAGTCACCAAAATCCTTTTAATGCAAAGTTTTCGGTTGAGCGAATTCAGCTGGAACTCGGTATTGTTGCTTTACTGTAAATTATTACACGGACTTCACGTCATGAAGATGCGGTGATACATGTCAGTCAGTGACGTTGATACGGTAATTAACACAGAGTCGGAGGACGATTTTGCTTACAAAATCGTTCCGTTTACGCTAAATCACATTCCGATTACGCTCATTTGAGGTAAGCGTCACGCACAAAGGAATTTTTTTCAAATTGTCGAAGCTTGTGATCATGAACGCTTATGATCTAAACGCTTTCGAACCCGGAGTGCGGCTGATTTCAGTGCTGCTGGAGTCAGATGTGGAAGTGCAACGTGTAGGAAGACTGAAAAATGTGTTAACTGAAAATTAAATCAAACGCTTACCTTTTTCAAAAACGTTATATATATCTTCTGAAATTTAGTAGCATTTGAAAAAAAACTTACCGCCGTGTTCAGGCTGTAAGAATGCTGCAGTTCGCTTACCTACAGAAGTGAATTTGTAGTTACAGCTATGAAGTTTCAGCAACTAAATTGAAAAATTGCCATACATAACAGCTCAATGCTATTTGCTGATTTTGGAAGCTTTTATCTCTCTAAATTTTATTCGGGCCACTGTGACCACTCGGGTTACACACATGGTAGATATCGGGAAAATTTGTAGGAGTGTCTGTGGTGCTTGGTGTTTTTCGAATAAAAGCCTACTTTCTTCTCGTAAAGACATAAAAACGAATGTGATCCAACGACAAAATACTGTTCAAAGCATTGTGTTATAGCCAAATAAAAAGTTACCAAAATATGTTGCACATAAATCAGAAGAAACCAGAGTATAATTTATTTATCACACTAATTTAGTACGTCGCATAGACACAACATGTCGTATTGGATGCAGTTCATTACGCGTATGGGCTGGGCAGGACAGCAAAAAACAGATAATTCAACTGTGTTACAGATCACTGATCCCCAACTTCCTTGTAACCGCGGACGGGTCAACGCTTGACAGCTTTACGGCGTCTCGGGGGTACTCTATGATGATTGTTATTTTTCAACAGCTGAAATGAAGTAAACGGATTGAACGGGAAAGAATCGACCAATGACATGCCCAGAAAGGGAGTGGTCTCACCACCAGTATACAATTTCTCGGTCCGGTGCCAGTTGATCCGCGGCCCGGAGGTTGGAAGGGGCCACTGATACAGATCGAAACATCAGTTGAATCAAGAGCAGCGACTGTCCGGATGCTTAGTGTTTCTAAATTAATTTAAACTGTCCGCGTTACAAACCTTGAACAGGAGATGTGTAGAGCAATCTTTTAACCGATGTTGAGACACCCACCTTCCCGGGGTCTTAACAATGTTTACAGCACTTCGCCAGACGCTGTCTCAGCAGACGGCTCGCATTAGACTTGTGCCTTTACCTTAAGCAACACTGATCACCGTGATCTTACGCACGATGCCGTCGGCTCAGGTGCACGAAGATGTTTAACAAATGCGCGAATAACATCTTGTCCTTCCGACACAAGTTTAATCGCTGTCTGTCATCGAGTTATCTGAAGGATGTTCGCCTGGTCGGTCAACAAGAAATGCCCTCCGTTTTTTGGAAAATTCGTTGTAAACCACAAAAGTGGAGAAAAGTATACCCAGCATGTGTAATGTCCGCAAACATGAGAGTGGAACAATGGAAGAAGGCGTTGGTCTTGTAAATATTTACAAAGTCAATATACGTAAAGCGCTTGCTTTCTGCTTTCGAAGAGAATGCGATGTGCTATTGGTTTGCTTTGCGACATATTGTCACGTTGCGGTAAATAGTAATGCAAACCATATCTACCTGACGAGGTTAAAAGCCATTCATTGAAAACAGTCGCTGGAGAGTTTCAAAAGCTTGTAGCTGTTCCATCAAACTCATTTGAGAATGAGTTCTACATGCTACTTGTGTGGGCACACTGACGTCTATTCAATGCGATTGACTCCAACTTCTCTTAAAAAAAACATTAACGCGGTGTTTGAAGTCAATGAGGTTCGTAGAGTAAAATATGACTTGTACAAACAAGCTCGTATCTTCAAAACTTATAAAACGCAGCACGTTCGAAGAAGCGCGCTGGTTTATCAACCCTAGTGAACATTTGCTAAAAGCCTCAAGGTAATTGCGTTGGAGATGGCGCAGACGGGGGCAATAAAAGCCACGTGATGAGTCATTTAGCTGAAATGGCCTGCTACCTTTTGATTTGCCCCAATTCAAGCGCACAATTTTGAACGAGACGTCGCCCCCGCGACCGGTTCATGAAACGGAGGTAAGATGAAGCCGAGGCATGAAGCACGGGCCTGCCAATTAGGTACATTTTACTTGGTTAATTAGCCGGTTCGAATGAAAGATGGACGTTCGTCATCTTGAACGTTCGTATAGCATTTAGAGAAGGCTCGTGAATAGATATAGAGATTTGAGAAATAAGCGAAAAAATAATTACAGCTGGTGCGAACAAGTTATTGCAAATTTTGTTCTCTTTAAATTAATGCATGTATAGCAACGCCATCCTGTTTGTAAAAGACGTGTGTTCATGCTGTTGGTTAGAACTGATGCATGACAACTGAGGAACTGAATAAACAGTATATCGGAGTAATTACATTTTTGAACGTTGCGGCGATCTACAATGCCTCACATAAATTTTGTGAGACATTTCGTAATGCAAAAAGCAAGAATTGCGCATTGGTTGAAGAATGAGGTTATGTTTATATCTAAAGGAAAACGCTCTTCTGCTTGCAGTACTAACAGGAAAACCCATCAAACTCTTCAAAACGCTGACAGGGCCTTGGGCTCAAACGTGTTTACGTGACTCTCTGGGCCATCATGGTGATTAAATTCCTCAGGAAACATCAAAATCTCTGAAGTTTGCGCAAAACCTCAGCTTAAAACACACTTCTTTCCCCGAAAAAGCAATAAAGCATCATTTATAATCTTCCTTCGAAAGACGTCTTAAACTTTACATACAGTTTTCTGAAACCCTTCACACCAGGCGGTGCTTCAGGAATTCAAACACGTCTCTATTGTCATCTTTAGCCACTTCGAGGTTAATTGTTTCACATTCCGCCATTAAATGCTTCCATATGAGCGGCTGTGAAGAATTGACCGGTCTTGAAAATCACTTCGAGAAACTGGCATATGTCCTCGAGAAAAACACTGTCAGCTGTTCATTGTTTGCCAGGCAATTTTACATGTACAGAGAACGATAAGATTAAGGACTGCTTTGAAAATATTCTCCACAATTGGTCGACGTGGTTAACATTTGCTTCCGAAACGTCCATGCGTTTGGGCTCCTGACGCCATGATGGTTTCGCAGTCGAAGGATGCCGTCACTCTTGATAATTCTTTTTAGAGGTAAGGAGATACTGAATTTGCGTTTCAATGCAACGTCGTTTTCAACCCGAAACCCAAGGTCAGCTGTCTTTGCTGCAACGTCAATTTCCCAGAAACGCTGGGAAGCTGAACGCGTTGTTTTTTCAGTAGAAAAAGGGACCGATCCTTGATGACAAATCGGAATGAAACGATCAAAATGTTAAAAGAATTTAATTCGCTTGCGTGAGTTCGCCTATTTTTGTTCACGTATCCACGGGTTGGGTGGATCAAATGAGGCAAATCATACCGAAAGAATCTTTCGAATAATGCTAGCAACCTGCCAACAAGTGGTCAACGGCGCTTGACTTTTCACTTACCAAAGATGGCTTTGCCCTCGACTGTTTCTCTTTAGTTTGCGAGGATTTGCTACGCAACGCACCAAATGCAGCACGCTAACGAAACAAAGGATTGACTTCACAAAATCGAAAACATGCCGAACCTTCACGAAGTTTGGTGTTTGAGAATGTCACCAATTTGCAGCCCGCTGCAAATTGTTTCAATGGCAGTGCCAATGGGCCGTGAGCGGGTCAGCGGGGTTACTCAACCATGAAACTACGACAAAGCTGCGCAAACGGAGAAAAGTTCAGCATTCACAACAACAGTCTACAAATTGAGAGTAAAGTCGAGATTAACTTTTGGCAGGCTCTTCCTCAAAGCGTTTACACAAAGCTCACGTCTGTGTACAGTTTTCTTGGTTTTACACTCAAGCGGCTTGGAGCAGACGTATGGGGATAATTTTTTTACGTCAAAGTGGTCGACGACAAAACATCAGTTTTGTTAGTCATAATGGACGGCAGGAAAGTGCATTTGTCTTTGTAACATCCATCCAAAATTAGGGAAATCCCTACAGATCTACAATCCTGGTGGGAATCCTGGTTTGCGTTGCCGCCCTCAACTAGTGAGATTAAACATCAAATATGGTGTCACCGTTCTGTGTGATGGAACGGTCGAAATAGTTGCGAAAGAGTAGCCCAAGTACTTAGCTTCTGCTTCTTGCTCGATGATGCGAAACAAGTGCGTAGATCGGCCACTTGTCAAATAATAGTCGGCATTGTTTGGAAATCCGTATCAACCTTAAAATATTCCTCGAGCGTTGGTGTCTGGCGTCAATGATCCAGGTACTTAGGTGACAAAAAACACTTACGCTTACAACGTTTACCGGTCATTGCAATGCGAAACACGTTAAGGACGTTGTGACATCACGCCCTTGACGAGGGATAATTTTGGGAAGGCATTCCCAAGCCTAGAGCATTTCCTTGAAAAGGTCAGTTCGCAGGGTTCATTAGGTATCAGACCCACCTCGACCTAAATTCTGGCGACAGGTGCAAACACGTTGGATTCTGAATCTAAGCCAGCTTTGGCAGCGCTGGCTTCAAGTGAAGAGATTGTTACGTAGACAGGTTACACCTCACAACATATTAAAAACTTTGATATTTAAGAAGAAAAGAATTTCACAGCCGATATATTGCCCCGAAGTCTATTTTCGACCTCTTTCGACGAGCATTTTCCACTCAACCAACGACTGTTGAAAGCTTTTTGAACAAAGGATAGAGTGACGCTGGCCGAGGGCTCCCGCCTCGTTGAAGCTTGACCAGCTGTGCACGGCAATCGGCACAGCGGTCTATTACGGGCAAAGGACACGTAAGCAAAGGTTCCGTTATAATACCGGTGTTTTTGCTTTGCAATAGGGCTTTTACCGGGTTGAGGAGACAAAACTACGAAAACTGTCTGTGGCCGTGGCGTTAATGCTGCATCAAATAACCAACCGCAGACTTTGGACCGAATGAAGTTACTCAGCACGGCAAAGTGGTCCCAACCATCCTTTAACCGCACATCAGTATTCCCGGCAGTGAGTGTGAAGATAAGTGCATTTAAATTCAGGCCAACAACTCTGCCGCCTGCATAGGATGTTTGAACATCGCAGCGAAGTTTCGACCAATAAGGATCATTCGTAAGCGAATACGCGGAAATGTGCGCGACGCTTCACTATCGAAATTCGCGTTTTGAGACAACCGATTCTGGGTTTCTCAAATAATTTTCCATTTGTGGTAACCTCGCAAAACGTAATTAAGCAGTCGTATCCGGCGGTAAGCTTCACTAGGCCACAGGCCATGCGTCTATTGGCACTCGGACATAAACGCTGCGACACGTGCGTCAACTTTCGTCTCGTGCTGTAACAACGGTTAAAACTCACGGTGCGACGCAAACAGTGTTTTATGAGCTCACAATGGCGATTCGTTTTCCTAAATGCAATCGAAGGATAAACAGAGATAGCAATGCGAGCGATGTGCGGGTTCCGGTAATCCCAAGATTCATCGCCATTGTTAATGGCGCTGGAAAGTTTATTGAGTAAAGGTTGCAAACAAGTAGTCATCTGCACCTTTTTCGTCTGTTTTTATAAATTGTATCGCATGCACTTATGGGACCGAATTTCGCTGTACAACAACGTGAGTCAAAACATAATCAAAAAGCTCTCGTGGAAGTCTTTAAAGCCAAAGTTTAAGAAACCGACATTTCATTAAAGCCATACAGAACACTGCTTTAATTTTCGTTTCGATACTCCTCAGTGACAGACTTAGAGTGGGAGGAAAATTTTTGTGGAAATAGCTTGTGGAAAAACGCAACTTGTAGTACGAGTGGTTACAAAATTTGCATGTTCTAAATTGTTTTTGAAGCATAGTTTCGAATGCAATGAGAGAAATTCGAGCAGTTGTTTTCCTTACAGAATTATCGTGTCCTTTAAAATGAAGCTCTTTTTCAACAAATGCGCCAAGTTTTCTGGTTTTCATTCTCCAATCCTTTAAGTTGCATTTTCAATACAAAATATTGAAAAGCGTTGAAATATGTCTGTTTTTGTTTCCTCAACTTCCCCTCTTCGAAACGCCAGGTCTAAATCAACAACTTGACTTGTGGTCAATTTCACACGAGAATGAACGTTGAAAACCCCTGCTGTCCGCCAATGTTAACCAATTCACTAAAAGTATACAAATATTTTGAATGTTTTACAGTAGAGTTTGCTTTTGAGTTAAACTTTCAATACTGAAGGCTTTCAGTTCAAAAACTCCTCAGACAAAATTTTTACATGTGGCTTTGTTGCAACTCAACTTTACAGACTAAATTTTACATACGTCATCTTCATAAAACATAATCGTTTACAACTCGGACCTTCTCAATCAGTAAGCAGTTCATCCTGGCAACTTCCAGCATTTGAAATGCGAGGAACAGTTCGGCCAACACAAAAGCTAACAGAGAATGTCTTTTGGTAAGTTGAAATGTAAAATTATGAAAGGGAAGCACATTTCAATTTTGTGCCTAGATATCAATATGCAGTGCCAAAATTTTTTGAGGGTTCTAATACTAATAATAAAATGCAAAACACTCACTACATTTAACCAGAAAGTTTTCTGCCTTTCTGAAAGATGCTTATTTTAGGGATCAGTAAAAACGATCCACCTCAAAAAAATAGGCACAGAAGCCGATCCTAGAACGCCCAACATCCGACGCAGAAGGTAAACAGGCTTTTAAAAATTGCAAGAATACAAAACTTCAAATGTGTTTTCTTGCATCTCTTGCGGTTGAGTAATTGTCACCTTCATGTTGAGGTTCATCCGTCGCGTGCGTGTTCTATCTGGTCGTTGACGAAAACTGTCAAAATGCAGAGCTGATGGTGCAGACGTTACTCCTTATGGCACTAACAAGAAGTATGCATTTTTCTTTTATCGAAAAGCATGCCTGCAAACAAAACCAACCTTGTTTTCGCTCCCAATAGAGCAGAACACAAGCATTTCAAAGAAGCGTGATGAATGATCCGGTTGTTTCATTTTAACTGTAAGTCACCGGAACAGGACTTTTCGGTCTGGCCGTTTCGGTCTGGCCGATTTGGTCTGGCCGTTTCGGTCTGAGCAGTTTCGGTCTGGGCCGTTTAGGTCAGGGGACATTTCGGTCTGACCGTTTCGATCTGGGGACAATTCGGGCACGACATTTCTGTACATAAACAACTTATTACATTCGTTTATTTAAATGCTTAGAGGCAAGCGAAATGTCACTAGCTGGTGTTATACCAACTCCCTTTGAGGATTCATGAGTGCGCTTAAATCTGAATTTTAATTATGACTTTGAAGAATTTGTATTTAATTACAACATGTCGATAATGATTCAATTTGATTGCTGATGATAATGAAAATCATATGTTGATGCTGATTAACTGTTGGATCTTGGATCATGGTTGTAGTTTTTTTAAATAAAACTTCTCGTTGATTTAAGTACGTTTGGATTAAAATGTGAACATGTAAGATTTCTGCAATATTTCATAGCCTGACCGAAATGGCCCCAGACCAAAACGGCCCAGACCGAAACGGCTCAGACCGAATCGGCCAGACCGAATCGGCCAGACCGAAAAGTCACCTACCCATATAAGCAGGCGAAATGACACGCTAGCTGGTGTATACCATCCCTTTTGAGGAGTCATGATTGCGATTTAATCTGAATTGTAATTGTGAGTTTGAAGTATTTGTATTTGATTGAAAATGTCGATACTGATTTGATTTCCTTGCTGATGATAATGAAAATCATATGTTGATGCTGATTAACTGTTGGATCTTGGATCATGTTTGTAGTTTTTTTATTAAAACCTTTCGCTGATTTAAGTACGTTTGCATTAAAAAGTGAACATGTAAGGTTTATGCAATATTTCATAGTCTGACCAAAACGTCTCGAGACCGAAACGACCAAGACCGAAAAGTCTCGTGACCGAATCGGCCAGATCGAAACGGCTCAGGCCGAATCGGTCAGACCGAAAAGTCGCGTAGTACACGGAAACAACAGTGTCAATCCATTCTAAGACAGATCTTCCACTTTTCTTTGTGTTACGTCGTTGCAGCAGTGGTTAGGCAAAGTGTTTTCCTGGAAAAAATTCGTTGTTTTAGCTTGCATGCAAAACAAAAGAGTTTTGGCTAAGAAACGAAGGGTATACGGACGCAGATATGGAGTAGAACACTGAAAAAATCATTTTGTAAATGTTTATTAGGTTGTACGCAAGCAGAATGAATCGATAACATTGATCGAGATTGATAAAAATGCTTGCCCCGATATTCCTCAAAGAGCTGCTAAATATGCAGGACGGTTTCATCAAATCCGGATGTTTTTCTTAGTATAACAGGAATGACCAGTACTCAATCACAAAACTCACAACACAAGCAAACGCATCCCAACTTGTAGTCACTGCTTCCAAGATCATAATTCGGTTATATCCTGCCTTTTCCCAACTTGTTTGAATGGCCATGGCATTGTAGCTTCTGTTTCAATGCTCGAAACAGGATTTCAGCTTCAAATAATCACAAAAGCTTCGTACGACTAATAGGTATCATGCTAAGTCCCAACACCCTCTATTACAAAAAATATTGAAAAACACTGCAAAATATCTGGTTTTACAACAGAATTAGCTGAAGGTAGTAGTGTCGTTCACTTAAAAATGTGCATAGTTTGGATTATAAAAAAATCTTGTTTCAATTTTTATGAAGGGTATTCTTCTAACTTCGTTTCTCAGTTATGTACAAAATATATACCACTCAAATGACGTGTTGCGAAGAACAAACTACGGGTCTTTTTTCATACTTTTTAATTAAATTTCTGGAAGTTATGGGGTTCATGATATATTACTGTTAATAGCATTTTAGCGTTTCACCCACTGTTTACTTACTTCGGCAACAACTGTAACATAAACGAGCAAGGTTTTAGTCCTTAGCGCCTTTCTGGTGGTGGTAGAGACCGGAAAGCATTCATATACGGAAAACCTGTAATTGCCACCTCGATACAATGTCGACCTAAGAGGTGGGAATTTCGATGAATTGCTTTTTGTGTTACTGCCGACTGTTCTCATGACAACAATTTGAATACAGACTGACTCCCTTGCTATGACGACTACAAGCCGGGTGGCCCACCGCTAAACGCACTTTGTGGAATAAACTCATGTGCGCGGCTTTGCTGAATCACCGTAGGTTTAATAAACTGAAGCGTTGTAAGCAGACTTTCGCAAAGACGCAAAGCATGTGGAAAGTTGGCCTTGGATTTTTTTAGTTAAAAAACATGGAGTAAGACTTACGTTTGACCTCGCCGTGGGTGTTTATTACCCCGCGATTGTTTCGTCCACCTAACTGCAGCGTTTTCAGCGGTTTTGAACTAGAAGCTCTTGGAAATATAAATTTGCGCTTGTTTGCTTTAAAATTCAAGGGTGTTTGCTTTAAACGTTTATCTCAAGTCCGGCGGAATGGCTGAGACAGCGAGGACATGATTCACCCTCTTGTTGCAATCTCTCTTTGCCCAACGGTAGTGGAGCTCGTCCAGGAGGAGGAAGGACGTACTCATTCGATCTTTCATCGCTTCTGACGAATCCCAAGTTTTAAGAAAGGCTGCCCGTCATGAATTGCCGCACAGAGCGCCTGAATCATATCTGAGCGCATCGTTTCTCTCCATAATTGGCCGGACAATTTCACCCATCGCGTCGAATTGACTACCCATGTTAGGTCTCTGTGGGTCAAAAATTGTGTGAAGAGGGTCTCACGGCGAAGCCCTCTGGACCTGCGGCAAAGCCGCTACGATTTTTCACAAAACTCTGCAAAAGCTTTGTACAAGTCTTGCTTAGAATTGTAGCGCAGAGATCAAAGTAAACTCTTTGAAAAATGATGCATCGCTTCAGTAGATGGGTTTTCCTAAACTCACGTACATCACTGTACGGTTGGTCAGATTTCGTAAGCGTCTAAACACAGCATCGTGCTTATTACGATCAGTCAGAAGTAATCAAGATAAATGCTCATTGGGTGGCCGCTGTCACGCCCACGAAAGATATTGTTTACGGTAAACGGTTGGGGAGAGTTTATATGACAATAGTTTTTTGACTTCATCGTAACAGCACTGCTTGTTTTCGAAATCGCCTACACCCCTTTGATTCCAGACCCCTTGTCTAAATATATCAGAAACTAAACACAGCAAATTCACATTGCCTTTGCACGATGTTCTCACCTATTATTTTTGAGTGAATTTATTAGATTGACATTTTGAGTCTAAATCTTATAATAATTTGAGTTTGGAATGTCGCCTCACCATGTTCCCAGTTCTCTGTTTAGTGCTACTCTAATAGCTATTAACTTACCACTCAAACGTTGCAAAATTTTTGAAAACTTGTGTTTAGGTGGTTCACAACCAAAAAAATGCTCTGATTTCTGAGTGTTTGAACAAGATCTCGAGTGTATTAAAAGTAAAATCAGCTTACCATTACGAAAACTTGTTTAAAGAGATCAGTAGCAGCATCCATATATATCAACTTCACTGTATGATTAATAACGTTTATAACTAGAGGAGGGCTCTTGCTTACGAAACTGGGTCTCGAGCTATATATCAAAGTTAAGTAAATTCTGTTACGTCACCGAAATGTCTTTTGTTACAAACATTTCAACTGTTTGCTTTTTTCTGCATGAACTGTCAACGAATAAACTGTAAATTATAAAAAGCAGCGTTCACGAAACGTTGAACAAAGGTTTGTTGTTTGCAGTAAGCTTCTAAATTGTAGTTGATGTCATTGAAATACTTCAATCACTAAACAGCGCTTCTGCCGCCCCGTATGCGGTTGCGCGTCTGATACATTGCTGGCAGGAAATTTTACACAGGTGCGTCAGCAAACGAGACATGAGATGCAGTCCATTGTCGCCCGAGATTGAACTGAATACCGAAAAGCTTAACCGCTGCAAAGCAAGCAAGCAGCAAGCATAGCTTTGCCGCATTTAACACCACGAAGTACAAACGCATCAAGTTGCTTCTCTTGGGTCAAAATGTCGTCAAGCGTTCACTGAAACGGCACGGGGGTTCTTGCAACGAGCACAATGTTAACGGCTCCACCTTGTGAGAAACGTGCAGAAAACACGATGGGCGGCTTTGATTATTCGAAAACTTTGTGGCACATTGTAGCTTCACTTTCTTCAGCTTGCGGGATACGGATATCAAGATTGGAATGCTAATTACTCACAAAGAAAAATCAAACTTACATATTAAGGCATATCTGAATACCTTTAAAATTCCAGTCGGTTGTTTTTGAAGATAGTGAAAAGCTGAAATGGAATGTCTGGGAAACAGGTCAAAAGACCCCATCTTTCGATTCAGGTTTTTGTTGAAAAATGCTTCAAAAAGATATTTCCGGGTCTTAGTTAATAAGGAGGTGAAAATCAGCAATACGTTTCTTTCTACGTTCTAAAAAAGTCACCTATCCCTATGTCATAACAATGGGATGTCTCATGAGATGAAAAAAAGCTTGTGCTACTTCTATGTTTTTATCAAAAAGTGCACCAACCATTATGCGGATCAAGGTCATTGTTGGTGTCTTACCTCTTGATAAATATGTGAATGGTCGTTGTTTGGCTAAGTTAAACAGAAACTTGGGGATGCAAACACGTATTCACCAGAGGCTGCTTTTCGAAGACCCCTAAGCACTTCTGTTTGTGCTCTGTGGAACAAGGACCAGTTGTTGAAGGCGTGTTGCAGGGTTTCCGTCAATTACGCGCAGCGAAGCGTTACTTTCTGCCAGGAGTATTACCAAAGCAGGTGTTTGTTTGATTTGCGCCAATCTGTCTAGATCACGTTGCGGCGTAAAGGGGCGCCTGGTGTTACATTCACAACTTCGCGAAAGTTTACTTCGTAGACATTGAACGGTCTCTGTGCGGAGTTGAAAGAACAGTCCGTAAACGAATACGATGGAATTCGAGAAAGCAGCCACTGTTTGCTGCATTGGTGGTTGCACAATGCACAGCTCTTGCAACGATAACACGAGCGAGAAAAAAAATCTGCAAATCAATGTCAACCTACTTGATTGAATGCCTTGTGTTTTGAGATTCGTTTTCGGGCGTTGCATTTGGTAGCTTGTCAGCGTACTGTTCGGTTTTGTTGGCGTATTGTCCGACTTACCAATATTCTTTTGTTATACAGAGTTGTTCGCATTCAGTTCATTAAAGCTAATAGTTTGCTATTTCGAACTTTAGTCTACAAGACTACCTATGGTTGACCGTCAATGCGGTTATGAGGACGACGCAAAAATCAGAATCAGCGAACACCAAAGCTTCCTCCCAAGGTAAATATTCACTTGCCATCGCCGATAAAGGTGAGCGTGTCTGTGGTCAGCCTCAATTTGAGCGCGCAGGTTGCTTGTAATCCAATTTTAAACGAAGGTACCAAACGTTTTGCGTTTTCAAAGTGACATTTAAACTTGACGCATTTGCTGTACGTTGCGTGCGTCGCATGGCACAAGCCACAAGCACATCTTGGGAGAATGATCCGCGTATTTTCCAAAATTCGATTGTAATACTTACCAAACTACGTAAAGTCGACAAGCTTGCGTGAGTACTTTTTGAACTCTATATAGAACTTTAACAAAATTAGAACCTGTGACTGATAACAAGGTTGTGGAGTGAGTTATCATAACATTGGGTAGTAAAAATAGAAACGACTCGTATTCGCCTTTTAGGACTCAACAAAATCAATTTCGAAGGAATACAACGGAAATACGCCACTACCGCGGCAGCTTATCACTATTTGGGACCTCATCACCTATTTCGTTTTGTTGTCGGCAAAGGTTTCTCAGGGAGAAGAGCATGACTCACGCGCTTAACTAGTCATGGATTTAATTGGTTAGGAATGGGTGAAATTAACCTCGATACAAATCATTTTGATGATGAAAATTCTGAATAATTGCATCCGACGCTTGTTATAAAAATAGATGGCGGGATCGCTCCAAGCTTGCATGCTTTTTTTACAAGAGCTACGAAAGTTTTCAACTTTTTTTGGCCTCATGGTACTGCTTGACAGTACACCCCACATGGGTCTGCAACAAAAACTTGACTTCACGTAACTGCATATCAAGTTTGTGAATGATCAGCTTACCATTTGAAACCATTTATTCCAATTTTATCCCAATAAGGAGGAACTCATAAAACCATCGTTAAAAAACAAAAAATTGCAAGTTACCTTGCAAGCAATCAATCAACCGTGAACAACGTGCTTGAGTCAGCAAACAACAAAAGCCTTAGTTGTGGTAAAATAACTTCTATTATCTGCCCGTTCGCCTCCAGGTTAGATGTTGCAGCAATTTCATGAATCCTTTACCAAGGTTGAAAAAACCTGTAGAACAACAAATATGTCACCTGGTTCTGGATAACAATCAAGTATACGAACCAGGGTATACAGCGGTGTTTTGGTAAATGATTACGTAGAAATTCTGATGGATAGCGACAGTTTTTTATTAAAACGAAGAAATTATTTGTAGAAGTTTTCTCGGACTAAGCAGAGCACAAATCAGTGGGAAACAACAATATTAGTGGTTTAACATGCCCTTCCCTTCTAGACAAACCGCCACCAGTCATAAAGAAAAATAAGCTGTGCGTTTTTCTAAAATTCTGGAAACAAACATATGACTTTCTAATAACATTGTTCAGCTGTTCAGCCTAATAATTTTATGTAGAAGTACCATATAAATTAACATCGTCATATAATTCGTATACTCTTCCGAAACACGTTGGCCTCTGGCTTCCCCAGACGATGCTGCAATATGGTATTTGCAAACGTATACTTTCAATACTTGTTTGATTATAAGTCTTTGTTTTTCCACGTTATGTGGATTGACGCGTGGTTACACCGAACAGCTGGCTTCATTAAATTTTTTGAAAACTACTGCCATTTTAGTTTGACAATGGAAGTTTCGCGACGGTCATGCTTTGCGTTTGTGATAGATGTGTTCATCCAAATCGATACAATCCGCATTAGGGATTTCACAGCAGACACGTATTTCGGGCACGTACTAATTTAGAAGAAAAATTAGACACGTGTTATTATAGAGGAAAAGATCTCAAGCGATGATTGCTTCGTGACTTGGTTTATGCATCTTCTAACGGTATCTGGATGTGCCGGAAAGAGTTCTGCCTCACACATGTGTGATGAATTCAGTCACGTGGCTTAGTTGCTTGCAGTCCCAGCGGGAGATAGATCAACGTTATTCGCATGTTTTTCCAGCACTTATTTCCGCAATGTTACAGATGCACATAACAAGCCAGGACAACTGGTGCTTGATCGCCCACAGCAAAGTGACTTGCTTAGTTACTACTGAACAGAACTTCTTGGGCGATTGTCAGCACTTTACGAGTGCAATGAAGCAAATGTGGTTTGTGACAAAAACGGATTTATCTTGATTAGATCAAGCAAGGTAAACGTCTCGTTCGGAAAATGGTTGATGCACAGAGCCAACAAATACAATTCACATTTTGAAAACGTTCATTGGCAAACCATGATATGTAAAGAGTTCACAGCGAAAGGCAATATTTTGCACAAAAATGTTATGCTCTAACAGAAAACGAAATATGTTGGTTTGGGGAGTTGTTTTGTCCATACCATAACATGATCTAGAAATATGAGGTCAAACTTTGTAAAAATGCTTCATGTAAAACTATGTAGTTGGTTTCATTTCATCATATTTTCAATGATAAACACCAAAGTGTATTTGAATTCTTAAGAAAAAATGTCATCGGAAACACATCCATGCCTGCAGAGCAGGACTGCTAAAAAAAGCGCAGATTACCAAGTAAAACAAAATATTAGTTACCAAAAGCTGGTGGACAGAACTGACGTTCACGATACTTTCTAACCCATTGTCCCAATGACTTATCCGCCTATAAATTTGGTGCCAACCGGTTATATAGCTTAATGCGAACAAGCGATTGACGTCATTACACCAAACGTGGCAAGTTACCGGTAAATCTTCACAAATAGAGTTATTCTGGATCAATATCGGTACCTAGCCCCACGGCGCCATCTCGGCAGTGGTACAGTGAGGCCGACTTTTCATTCCGAACAACAAGAACCTGACGTCATCGCGACATCACAAAGTGACTACCCTTGCCCGCATTTTTATTCCAAAATTGAAATGAAATAGTTTCTTAATAAAAAACACGTTTTAAAGAAGTCGGCTTCATGTTTTTTGCTTTTTTCAGCTGTTTTTCAAATGCCTCCTAGAACGCACAAGGCCTCACACAAAACGAAATAAGGCGCCTCACAGGTTTGAGGAAATCAATTTTCAAATCGCTTGAAAACCGATCGACAATCCAGGTAACGCTTTAGTTTAGAATATGAACATTGGTTCATTTGCCAAAACGTTAGAGCACCCCCTTCGATTATTACTTGTTTGTTTTACCGCTTTTACTGCAAGTATATTGCAAGTAGGGGCGGATCTAGCCAGCAAGTGTAGGAGGGGCGATTTCAGAAGTATTTGATAGTCAAGTCTCATAACGGCTTCCCTACTGTAAGAGAGATGAAGGCATGAAGCATACTTCACAACACTGCTGTGACCAAGCAGTGGACGACAAAATGACCTTATATCGCCAATGTTGTTTTCCAGATTGTACAAAATCATAGCGAATACAGTTACTTTCGTAGGTTTTAGGGGGGAGATCGCCCCACTCGCCCCCCTCTGGATCCGCCCCTGATTGCAAGCAAGACACTATGACAGAAAACCGGTGTATGCTCCTGTTGTGACGCGCGATTCCGACTATGAAAGCCATTGTATTGTGTACTACCTTACTGCACCACGCAGCTCGGATCTCATTTTTTTGAGTTAACGCATCAGATGCAGTTATCCACCCGCCCCGAAACTGGTGCTACTTTACGCCACCTATTACCAGTACGTTTGATGTGACTATTTTTGAATAACCGAGATAAGCCTTCCATTTAAAAATCCGGCATTTCTCTTCCGACAAGCGATAACCGCCGATGGATCTTTGAGTCACATCGCTTTGAATAGGGATTTTCGTGTTCAAACTCTTTTCCACGCAACTGACAATATCGCGTCTACGACGTGAAAGGTTGGTCAGCAGCGCAAACACAGTGCCAGAAAGGGCACACCTAGAAACTGGATTCTGGTCGCACGATGAGTCTGCGTCAGTTTTTCTCGACGCTTCGATCCTTAAATCTGCCTGGAGGGTAAAAATCTCACAAGCACAGCCAAACGTGTTTGAGTCTTGAAACGTCGGGTCTGAGCAAGCAATAGCTGACGCGTAGTATTCATACTAGGGTCCCAGTAGAGGTTCAAATGCAGCATTTCAGACTGCCTTTTCCTCAGTTTACTTAATGCAACATATTCAGGGAAATTAAGGCAATGTGGTGGAATGAAACAGCTGGGAGACGTATCCAAATCCATATAATATACAGTACCACTACAGGCCTTTACCACATTTTTTAGGATGCGGTTTCACAGCACGAGTAATCCTATTAAACTCCAGACTATACGCGTTTTAATTATCGCGTCTAGTCGTCTGCCCACTCGGTTTTCTCGGCGCTACAGCTTTTTGCCAAACATGGCTTTTGCACTCGAAAGCTTGAACTCCGACTGGGACAATAATAACCACGGGGAAAACCGCAAAACCTCACAACGGCAACCGCAGCATTGAAAATAGAATTCCATGTCCAGTTACTATTCAGTTGCAGATTTGAATGCTGATTGGTTAAGTAAACGGGGAATAATAACAAAGGGCATTTTACATGGGGGCTGAGGTTTGTTTTCTTATTCCTTACTTATGGAACTGCTACTGAAATATGAGGTCTCTCAGCTAGCTGGTCAAACAAGAGGGAAAATTCGTTGAAGCCGGTTTCGCAAGTTATCATGATCTTGACATTTTTCATGCTTGTTCAAGCTTTGTCGCGGAATTGATCCTGAAAAGGCTAATGAAATAATTTCTTGGCATATCAGGCGTTGGTCTCGTCTATACGAGGTAACTGGGGAATTTTACCAACTAAAACTTGTGTTTAAGACTACAGTTTGCGTGCTTTCTCTAAATCTTAGTTATTCATCACTTCAATCGCAAGCCTTTGCTTGCAATATTTAGGACTGAAGATGCGTAAAATCGATTTCATAATAAACAATATGCTGATTGATTCGATTCAACTGCGTTACGTTTGTCGATACTTATTGTTGGAATAGTTTATCCACTAAAGTTTCGATGTAATAAAAATATCGGTTGAAAAGATTTACAGTTCATAACATAGGTGTAGGAGCTGGCCATTTTTTGGGAGTGCGATGGATTTTTGCCCCAATGTCCCCAAACTTGTCTAAAAAATTTTCCCACTACAAATTTTCTCTCACAAAAAAGATGAAGACTTTTTGGAGGTTACACAATACATTTTTTGAAGAAAAAAAGTCAAATTCAGACGTTTTTAATCAGTTAGTCTCATTAATCGAACAAATAGAACAAAGGTGTCGAATGGTGCGGTTGCACCTTCTTCACCCCCAGCTCTTAAACCACTGGTTCATGGCGATACGCCGTTCAAGCAGTTTTTGTGGTCAGGAACACGTTTCCATTCATTGTGAAGTTAGGTCAGGCCCGTAACCAGCTTAGGACACCAGGTGGGGCGAAGAGTTTTCTGAGAGGGGTCTAAATTTTTTAAACTATGTCCAACATTTTTAAACTATGTCCAACACATTTTTCCAGGGGGGCCGAAAAAACATTTAGGGGCTTCGCCCCCCTGGTTACGGGCCTGAGTTAGGTGTGGAAAGATCATCTCATTTTGGATCACAATGCTTTGTTTTAGAAACGATACATGTCGTGACGTTTGACAGAGCATCGCGTTTGCTTGCCAATCAAACAAGGTTGATGCATTTTTGCCCAATCCAAAAATACCACCCAGGTTGAAAAAACCTTAAGAAATCACCCAGGTTTTAAAAAAGTCATGTTTTCAAGTATGACAATACCTGTAAACCATGCTCTTGTCACATGTTCAAACCAAAATTCATAGTTGTAAAGCATAAAAGAGAGTCTCAGTAGCCACATATTGTAGATGTCCAACAAATCAGTCATTTCAAGTAAGACCAGGTATTGAGTTAATAATCTTAACATTTAATGGATGTTAAAAGTTTGCCTCTAACTTTTGTGAAGATCGACTTAACGTGCAAACTCTTGGATAGTCTGACGCAAGGGTGGTTATGCTATCTAATATCTAACTCAGGGTTCTTTAACCTTTCCAAAAACGGGACCCTATTTCTGAAGATGTTGGCATGGGGACCCTTTGTTTGTGATTATGTCATTAGTCAAAGTAGTGGTCGTTGTTGTTTGTGCAGCTGAGGGTTAAACTTAAAAGAAAACACTTTGGCAATACTTCTATAGTGACGCCGTTAAGAACCACTGCTCTAACTCAAATCATATACCAAGCGTTGTCATTGAAAACTTTAATCAAGCTGTTTTCGAAAACAAAGAATTGCGACAAAAATATGGCTGTTAGTGACGCATGCACTAATTGTCACTAGACAACAAATTTTTAACAAATCTTTGTTTACCTGAATTTTTAAGTGTTTTTGGATGTTTTTTTGGGCGCTGATTAAAAAAATGATGCTAAAATTTTTGTAATGTCAACGGTTTGACCACAATTTTTAATTTTATAAAATGACATTTGTGTACAAATAGCAGTTATGCGAGACTTATAGGATGATGCATAAACACGCAAGAAAACACGACTCGAACGTAATAATTACGGAATAAAATAATCATTTTCGTTACATTTTTCACAGGTGAATAAAATAATCATTTTTCACAGGTGATGTCAGATTCTTTTTTCAGATTCTTCCTATGTGGTCAAGTTTTTGAGCTATTTAATATTTTAAATTTATGCAGTTGTAGCATTTTAAGCATATTGTTGCATAAGAGGGTTGCACATTTCGTGATTTGTTAAACTGGCTAACATGTTATCTAAGCACTAGTGACTTCTTGTAATAACCGTGATTTGTAAACTAGCTTATGAAGAGCAGTGTGCAGCATAGAAAACATACAGAGGTTAAACAAACACAAAACGTCAGTTAGTGTATACTGCATACTTGCAACTGTGACTTACAAGACACAGATGAGAAACTACATAGATATTACGGCCTTGCAATGCAAAGATTGTGGTGAAAAAACAACGTTAAAATGCAAAGAATAGTCCAAACATGATAGCATACTCTTTTTTCATGACAGAAGAGATTGCACTAATCCATAAATTGTCTTTTCTGTGATTTTCGGGAGTAGCTACTGCCAGCAACCTCTTTCTAAGCACCAGCAATAGTCTGCCTACATGTTGGTATTCCAGCATCCCTGGTATCTTTTCTATTGTTTTTGTATCTTGGTGGAAGGACTCTCCTTGCTCTTCAATCATTGCTTCTAAGTTTTCAGGAAAATAGTTCACATGACTATGAAAAAATGAACCTTCATACTCATATTGCATTCTAATTTTTCGTAAGAATTTAATAGCTGTTTTGAAAGGTCGTAATAATTAGGGGCTTTAAAATATCCAAGGAAGTTTTTGACAACTGCTAGTGACCGCCAAGCATTTTTACGAGGGTTGCCAAGGTAAGTGGAAAATATTTGTCTTGCATTTAAACGTCATATCTGAGAGCCATAAAAAAATCCAACCCTCAACTTTTCAGTGCTCAGCGCAGGGAACTTTTCACACAAATATGCAAAGCAGTAACTTTTCCCTATTTAACACTTTTGCAAACTGTTTTCATACTTTGATATGGAAAGGAGGAAGTAACACCTCGTTTGGATTAATCAAAGGAAAGTGTATTATATTTCTTTTACCAATCTCAATCTTTCTCTCTTTGGCCAACTTTCCCTAGTCCAATGCTCTTGGCAAGCCCTGCTGTCCCACAGACACAAGAAACACGGAAAGTTTGTGTATCCACTTTGTTGCCCAAGCAGTATGCACAAATTCTTCTCATTTGCTGCAAATCATCCAGTCATGCTCATCAACTATGGTACCAGGCACAGACTATTCTGACATAGGATTTTATTGTAGTTACCGCTTATAACAGGCTAGCACTAACTCACTCCCTGTGGGCCTACGCGGTTCAACAACAGCTGATAAAGCATTTCAGCATTGAAAAGCATAACTACTGACTACAAAATCTGTTTTCAAGTTAAAAATTGTGGGAGATAACTTTTGAAACTTTTGGTGAGGTTTTTCAATATTTTGCGAAAAACTGCAAAAGGTATGCCCTCTAGCGGCTAATTCTGACCAGATGGACAAAAATGGATGCGATTTTTGGACTCAGCGCCCCCCAAAACCCCCAAATCCGTCACAAACTTCAAGTCCCCAAAATTCCTGTATACCGGTGTAATTAATTAATCAAGCATTCACAATCAGGAAGGTAAAATTCGGCGAAAACATATTTTTGCAAATATTTTCAAAATCGTTGACATTAGACAAAAAATAACGCCGAATTCGGTTTCAGCGACCCAAAAAACATCTAAAAACACTAAAAAAATCAGATAAACAAAAATTTGTTGTCTAGTGATTTGATAATATTGAAAGTTTCAGTCGTCTTCTTTAACGGTATGGCTTGATCGGTGAAATTTGTAAACCTTCACTAGTTTCTCAGCCTTGTCTGCGCCCAACCTGTTTCGACATTTTGACCAAACCAAGCCACATGCAGAAAGCACCTTTTCAACACCGCAGAGGTGGCTGGCCGTGAACTTAGCCTTGACGTAAACGCGTAAGAATCTTCCGTGAATAATTTCTTTCTTTGATTTGCTGTGCGCGCATTTGCTTGAACAACAACACTTGGTAACAGTTCCACCAAGCTTTCTCATTTGATTAACTGGAAGTTTCAGACAACAACTAACGTAAATATGCAACATGCCTATAAAGTCTTATCATGCTGTCAGCAATTGGGACGACTTTTTCCACGGGCAAACCTATTTTGAAATATCACACACAACATTTTAGTTCCTGCAAATCAAATATATTTGAATTTTTTCTGGCAGTACATTATCTGCAACAAACAGTTGAACTAAGCCTATAATCGCTGAGTATACATATAATATGGAAATTCAGCAAACTTGGTTCTAACGTAAACTTCCACAAACGGAATATAAGATTAACTGTAGGCATTCATCAAAAATTCATGTACAGAAGACATTATAATGTTGCATAAGAATAAGTCGCTGCTAAACTTACTTCACCACTAGCGTTGCAGTGAATATGTTGTTCTCGATCATTCGGTCGTTGTGAAAATGCAATGTTGCCTGATTGTTTCTGAATCACATCAAGTGGTATACACAGCAAACCAAAATGGACCCCAATTTGCACGAAACTAATTTCCCATAAAATCTCAAAACTATGAAAATTTCTATCGTGCTAACCTTGCTTGGATAAAACGTGACAAAAACCCATTGTCAAAATTTTGGAAACGAAATTCTTTGCCCTGACATTAAAATAGCGGCTCGATCGCGCGGAACAGCGTTGGTTTATTGACCCGGCAAGAGTTTAGCACGTTATCCTTAATAAGGTAATGACATTCACTGGAGAAATTTATCCAATCGCCAGACCGTGACGAAAGGCAACCAACCAAAAAAGAGAAAACAACGAAACGTGACAAAAACCTTAATATAAGCATTTGTCGTGATTGAGACGTGAGCGCGTACAACGCTGCGAGTTACTGAGCCCCACCTTGCGTGCGAGGTTGTGCTCGGAGTGGAAACCATTGCCGCATCTGTGTTCATGGTGGTAATAGCAGGGTTATCATATCTGAAGAAGTAAAATTCCAGACAGTCTCAATGACTACTTTTCGCCACAACAAACAAGCGCTATACGACATTTTTCACTATGTTCTTACAACTACCAACACACCGCAAAGCAGCATCACTTACCCTTGTGCATATTCCCGTTGACTTCGACACTTGGATTTTTTCTTTTTGTGTGAATTGTTTTCAAGCAAAAAGTATCCGAAAGCAATTAATCCCCTTTGCGCAGGTAATAACGTTTTTGTAACATATCAAGCTCAAAGGGGGTTTAACCCCAATCCCCTTTCGCCCAGATCCTTGCAGATCTGAGCACCTGATCCACCGTGAGAGTCTGGCTGGGACCCAGCACTCCCTGCGCAACTGTATTGATGATCTGGCAGCACTTTCCCACGTATACGCAACACTTCGATCTGAACCTGGTCTGTGATAAAGATTATCCACCAACCAAGGAGGAATGATTCGATAACCGTCCGTATTTTTTGGTGCCCTGACGTCTTTGCATTGATTTCTTGTTCTTAATGTAGGCTAAATTCCCAATTATTACCGCCAAATAAACTATCACAAAAAAAAATCACAGAATTGTTACACAGTAGGCTATACAAGCGCCAAAATACAAAAATGATATGTTTTTCTCTCCCAATCCTGACCATTCAGTTTTTTTTTATTCATAATTTACTAACTGTCAAAATTCCGGAGTATTTTTAAAATTGTTTGCGGACACAAATTTTAACACCGAAATTCTGGACGTATAGCAATCCTAGGTAATAGAACCTTCTCAGTTCATTACCGTCTGACACGCTGCCATAGGAATAACGGAATGCCCGGCTACATTTCGGAGAATTACAGTAAAAGCGCAGTGAATCACGACAATACATGGCCATAAAATTGTTAATAAATTAACAGACCACTAATCTGATTGCTTTTGTTCTATGATGTGTAATTCAGTGGTGTTGGAGCTGGGGGTGAAAGCGCATCCCCAAAAGTTTTGATTTGCCAAAAATTTGGGCAAAACCTCAAATAATTTGGGCAAAGAAGCTTCGACAATTTTCAACAACGTTAATGAAATTACATTTTTGCTATTGAGTGTATCAACAAACGTTTATCATGTCATAGCAAACACATTAAATATATATAAAATCAACAACGTGTTTCTAGTAACTGTGTTTTAATTCGTGACAGTTGATGAGTAACTGACCCACTTCAAAGTTTAGGCAAAAGAAAACATTTAATTTACGTGTTTTTGTTGTACTCTGAGATAATCGAGCATGCTTAAGGGCACGTACTTTATATCAATAGAGTCCATGCCAGGCAAGTATGGTAATGCTTTTATTTTAACTACAGTGTATAGATGAACCCATTTTGCGATACTGTCTGTTGCATATATGTGAAGTTGAACAGACAATGCTGTGAGATTCACGACACAGTCATAATATAAATAATATGATACATGCCACATACATGTCTTCAGAGACCGAAGAACTTTAAGCCTACCTCACCTACGTGTGAGGAGCCTTGCTGACAGCAACAGCTGGAATGTGAATGCAACGCCAAACTTCAGAACTGTGTGGCAGATGCTCAAGAGTAGTCTACTGAGCCAGCTGACTTCTGAAAATGTTCTTGCACAGCCCTGCTTAGGCCTGTTTTTTCAGCTGGGGTTATCAAGAACCAAATTTCAAGCGCCAAATCTTCTATTTTCAAGTCTATGGCAACTTGGTAGAGGAAAATATAACGTAGGCTACCAACAGCTACAGAAATTTGTTGCACAAAAGTTTTTTCCGGAAAATCTCTTTGCACCCCCAAAAAAATGTCTGCTTCTACACTTATGGTGCAATTTCATCCACTTTTTAATCCAGGGCTGTGCAACATTTTTTGTCGGTGGGCCTTATAACCAACTTCAGACATCCAGCTGGGCCACACGAAAAATGTAGTTTTTTCATGTACATTAGGATTTTCATGCATGATGGAGAAAAATCGGAGTGTTGGCAAGGGCCACACTAAATGTCTTGGTGGGCCGGGTTGTGGCCCGCGGGATGCCTGTTGCACACCCCTGGTTTAATCCATTCACTTCAACTGTGTGATGCCTTTCACAAATCTCCGTTTTTCTTCCATTATGTAACCCTTCTCTATGACGATGACCAAATGTAGTAGTGATGAAATTGTTTCCGCGTTTGTTCCTCTTCAGCATCGACCATGTGCACCAACCAACCCGTACCCTGTGATCATAGGCGCAATTTTGTTGCTAAATGTGGGGGGGACAGTTTAAAGGGAAATCAATGAAGTCATCGGGTCGATGCAGAAGTAAAGTTTTATAAACACAGATTTCCAATCATGTTTATAGAGGTGTTTTAAAAGCAAGACTAATCACGCTAATACATCGATTGTGTATTATCATAGCTGTCAGCTGGAGTGCACAAAATGCTTGAATCGCATTGGTCGCACGTCACTGTTATAGTAGAACACATCAGTTTTCATGCATTTCATAAGAGGTGTGGTTTACAGCACGATTTGAACCTTTTTCAAGTTGCTTAACGTTACAAAGACGATATACATTTTTCTTGCACATTTCCGCTCTTTGTAAAAGCTACAAATATTTTCAATGCTACTGGGCATCATGCCTGCAGCCCCACCCCTACCAAAATCTCAATTGATATCCTCTTACCAGGTGGTGTATGCATTCTTTCAATCTCCCCTTGTTGGCCCCTGCATACATACCTATCTAGCCTACAATGTAATTTCTGCATACCTGATCGTTTGGTGACTGTTGTATTGTGACTTTTTTATGTGATGCAACTTAGCTCAGTCTTTTCACAATCAATTTTTCAGGTTGAACATCAGATTTTAATAGATGAAATTAATGTAAAAGTTTAATTCTAATAATTCTACATGCATAACGACACGAAAATATATCTGAGTTAAACAGAAATAAAAACGTACAACGGTGAATTGGTAAAAATGGTTCACCGGATCAACACGAAAAGAATGTCCAGCAAAACTAGGTGTGATCAGGTATTAAGTTTTGGTGGGAAGTACATTTTTATGGGGAAAAGATTTTAGTTTTTACTATTATGTTTAAAAAAAATTTTGTGGGCACAATAATATTTTGGGGGCACAAAAAATTGGGGAGCACTGCCCCCGAATGCACCCCTTGGCTACGGGCCTGCTTGTAAAGCAAAAGTATCGCACTTGAATGAAAATTTTGCTCCATTATGTTTTTGGTTAAACTCAAGTAAATCAGGTAAATTAGATGACTTACGAGCCAATGCATTCAGCACAAGCACAAAGTGTAAGGGTCACGAAAAAATATATTTTGGATTTGTTGGTCACTATATTTTATCTTTGGTTCCTAGTCAAGTCCTTTTAAGCTATAGGTCAATATATAGCTAGATAAATAGTTCTCCAACGTTTTGATTGAAATCCAATTTACTAATGGCTGAAGACAGGCTTTTGCAAAACTGCACATCCTAAAACAGTCTCCACAATAGTGCTACTTTGTCTTCGCAAAAGCTTTGCAGATATTTGCTTGAAAATGTAACTTTCTAACATTATATACACTTAGGTTTACCAGACGTCCTGTTTAATCGGGACAGACCCGCACCCAGTTTAAAGGCTTTGTCCCGGCGTCCCGGTTGGTCAACCAAAAAGTCCTATTAGGTATTCAGTCAGGCGGCATAGCCCCACACGAATATTATCATGCTATATAATTAGTCTGTTTAACCAACTTGCTGAAAAATGACGCGTTTCAATGTTTCAGATGTAAAGGTAGCCTAATTGATACGTCATTGTAGTGGGTAACTGGTCCTGTACAGGGTTGACTGTTAGCGCATTGGCTAGTTGGATGGGGTGTTCTTTTTGCAAGAAAGGATTGATTTCTTACCGGAACTTGTTTGATTTCTTTCGAAGGCTCGTTGTTCTGAAGCATCCTGGTTTTCAACCACAAAAATATGGTGTGCCTATATACACTAGCATCATTAATTTTGCGCTGTCTGTTTCTCAATACGTGACAGCCAACGTTGCAGCAAAATCATTTACATTTCTACGCCTACCGAATCCGTGCTGTGCTGTAGTCTCTCACTGTTTCAAGAAAATAACCTTTCTAACAGTACACCACACTGGGTAGAATATCAGATAGAAGCAGTTAACCACCTTTCGCGGTCTCTAGAAACGCGAAAAATGTTAAATCATTTTATTGAAACTAAAGTTCATAAACAGAATCAGTGATACCACACCAAACTCTGTTTCAACATCAACTTGGCTATGTGTAAACATCTAACATGAAAAGCACTTCACACAAAACGTGGTAAACGTCACATATTTTTGGAACTTCTCCAAATATAAAACCTGAACAGAAAAAGTGGGGGAGACAATGGCATATTATAACTCCCCATCTGAAAAAGTGGGGGGACGCGTCCCCCACCAAATTGCGCCCATGCCTGCGATGGGTTGTGTATGAACAGTTCTGGTAACTCTGTGTTCTTCTAAGTGTGTTTTAAACACAAACGTAAATAAACAAAAAGAATCAAATTTATATCGAGAAAAATTTGGTATGAATTCTGCCGACAATAAAAACACTTCTTTCGGAAGATCTGGCATAATTTAAAGCAAACACATAGTAAGACTTTTTGTTTGTAATACTTCATGCAAATAGCATCGTGGGCAAATCTGCTAAATACTCGGAGTGAAGGTCATAAGACATAAAACGTCCAAAAAAACAAGTCAACTACTCTGCCACCGTCTGACGAAAACGATCATTTTTTGACGTCCCGTGTTACAGTCGAAGAGACCAAATGCGCTTCTACAGCCACTATTTTATTTGAATGTACGCAGCCACGTCGAAGCAGCAGAAAACGATGAAGTGTCTTGCCTTCATTACTTGATTTTGCCAAAAAGTTTGAGCGAAATTTCGGACACTGCTGCCTCGAAGCAGATCCTAATATTACGTTAATTTAAAAGTAATGACGTTGATGCTTTTGAATCTCTGAAACAGGTGACCACAAGACTGTTGGGGAAGGATTTACCGCACATAACTTGCCAAGCCTGTCAAACAGCGTTTTGCATCATCTTTCATCGCAGCAGTGCCTTTGTCAAAACCAAACGTTCGTAAGCCGCCAAAAAGTTATGCGTCTTCGTGTATTGCGGACTGCGGTAATCTCAAGAAAACTAGCGGGAGTCTCTTCAACCAGCAGGTCTGCGGGAGAGAAAACGCTTATCACCCATCCTGCATCAGACTAACTCACACACGCCATCGTGTGACCGCGACTGCGTCGAGAACGACACGCACTGATCGAACAGAAGAGTTTATTTCGACGAACAAGAAAAGACGCGGCAAGTGCATGGAACCAACGCAGCAGCAACGCAGGCGAGGCTTCACAAGAAATCTCGAACGTGGACGGTTCGACGCACGGCGTTCGACGCTCCTTCGTGGTACTTGAACCACAGCTGGCTGTTCCCAATGCCCGGGTCGCGCGCCGACGCTGCTGCTGCTGCTGGTTTGGCGGCATCTGAAAAAGACGCGAGGCATCCGATTATCAGCAGGTCGCGGTTCGGATAAAAGCGGTATTTGAGTGCGCCGATCGCATCATGGCAAAGTGCGTCCACTCCAAGAGTTGCGCAACCAATTAAAGCAGCGCCGGCCTGGTTGTTTGCGCGACAGGAGTATGTTCAAGCGTCGGGAGAACAGTCTGGTCAGGGGCGATCGTTAAAAAAGAAAAGGGAGCGCAGTGTTTCGCTGGGACTTTATCAGTGCTTCCCGTTTAACATGCGGTCTGTACAGTTAATCTTCGTCATGTTGCTACGAAAGCTTTTAAGCGAACTAAACCGCATCGGACAGGTACAGTCTAATTAGCACCACGGAAAGTACGGTTGAGAGGACTGCTGCTGCTTTCTCCTGATCGTCGCCCACATTAGGACAGCAATAAACAAGAAAACGGACGAAAAAGTAATCTGTGGTTTGTGGTGTTCATCTCACGTGATAATTGCAACGCTTGTTTATAAGATGATGAAAATAGAATCAACTCGAAAACCATACAGTAAAAAAAACTGTCTTAAACCTACGAATATGCAGGTTTGTGAATGAACTCTTGACAATTCGCGAGTTTTTACGGGAAGAACTTCTCCCGCAGCGAAATCCGCCCACGTTTCAAGCACAAAAGACGTTGGAATAAATGGCATCCAACCGTCTTCTTACATGAAGCATTTAAATAGGAGTGTCACAGTCTCAGAAAAGTAGACGGTCACAAGTGCTTCAGAAAAGAACTGCCTTTACGAAATATAATAACAGCTGCATGCGGAAGCAAAACACTTAAAAATCCAACAAATTAGATTTGAAATTAAATTATCGGCAACAAAATGCCTCAGGCATTGGATTGTACGCGAGCTGGACATTGAATCCACGTTTCTTAAAAACGGATTCTACTCCAACCAAACGCTTATGAATTGGAATAGCTTTGGTTCGTTTACTGACGCAAGGTCTTCGACTTCATCTGCACTCGGCTGAAGCGAAACCTCACAAAATTATTGGCAGCATGCTACGGTTCTCAGCCAGCTTTCGAACGTTCTTTAAGTTTGAAACCATTTACAACTCATTGCCAAGCCACACTCAATACTTACTTCAGAAAATTAGCAACGCAAATGATATTTACCCGGAGGTGTGACGTAAGCGTTGTGATGGTTTAATGGAGGACGCAGAAATGTTATTCATTTCATATCCCGAAAATGTGAAATTCAGTTGCAATGTACAGGCGAGATTCGTCAGATGATTCTTTGCTTATTCACGCTGGCAGTTGCGTCACTATTGAATTACACTGACGGTAGGTATTCAACAACGTGATCTCAACAACGTTGAGTATAAAAAGCGGATTTTTTTTGCTGGAATGCGACCAACGCTCTGAATTCAAACGCGAAAGTGTGCGCTACGTTACCGCCTCTGAGAGAATTCAGCAAGCTATGGAAGACGAGCTACATTACAGCGGAGCCGACAAAAATCAGCCGCAATAATTCACAAGACAAGCGAAAGATCGCGTGAACAACATGTTGACGCCTGAAAAAAGTCGCACTTTTAAAGCAAATGTCAGTTCGGTTCCGAACGAGCGTCAATGGACATAACTCCCGGCTGAGAAGACCCGACCACCTGTCAATTGCAACAGGATCTCCCGATCAACCGAGTCGGGATGGGAGAAATGTTTATTAAATGTATCAACCCGGTCGGTATGAAAAGAAACATTGCGACCTGCTTCGAAACGAAGAGCATGAGGTTTTGACTGACGACACTTGGTATTCGGGTTACACGTAAGCGCTGAACTATGTCGGGATGGACCGACACATTCTGGCTGTTTTGCGCTTCGGCCGCGATTAATTAATTATTACACTCATTTGAAGCTGTCCATTTCTGCAACGATCGACTGACGCGAATTTCGCGAGGAGCGGCTCTTGTCACGCAGTTCACGAACACGCCGACTGAGCTGATTGCAAGGTAAACAGCCACTTCAACATGACAACCATCACACCAGCGACGACTTGCACAGAAACACGACGCTGCTTCAGGCCGCGCGAGCAGATGACAGTGACGTCAGCGCAAAGCCATGATCGCAACGCGACGACAGGAGCGAGATTTTCGGCACTTTCATCGGATCTCCTGGCTTTTTGACAAAACATTAAAAGCAAGCTGCGGCTCAGCCCGATAACAGTCGACATGAGCCCGGCTTACCGCCTGATCGCTGTCGACAGACGAGGAACTGACCGCGATTAAACACCGACAGAATATCGCTGAGAACGAGATATTGTTCGTTGTCTCACGGCCGTGGCAGCGGCTGATAGCGTTCTTGCAGGTACGATGATGGACCGCGAACGATGCGCTGATGGAACCGGGTTTTCGTTCATTAACGTTTCGGCATAAACTCGATTTTTCGAGAAGCTGCGACATCGCAGTTCGAGTCACACCGTTTCGCGTTCGGTACACGCAGCACGGACCAATCAGAGTGAAGCTGGGGCAGCGCTAAGCCGCCGCACAGAGCGCTTCTCAGCAGGGTTGCCATACGGCGCCAAATTTGGCAAATATTGCCAAAAAACACTGCTTTCCAAAAAAATTGCCAACTTTTTCGCAAAAATTTTTGATGCCAAAAATTTGCCATTTTTTGAAATGGCAATTGTCACATTGAGTAAACAATTTATTTTGGATTATGTATCAAATGAATGCTCACACTTCAGAGAGAATATACAGCCCAACATTAATCGTTGTGAATTATCATTCTGACCACCCTCCAACTTCCGCTAAACCTAATTAGTGGTACAAAATTTTGCTTTAAATTGAAATATTACTTCCAGTTTTCAGCTACAAATCGAAAACAATCATTTCACAGTCAATTTATCAGAGGCAATAATCTAAACAGAGGATTTCTTTTACCTACCAAGTATGCACCTTATTTCGAATAAAACAGATCTAATTCACGCCTATCGCAAAAATATGAAGTATCGAAAGACCTGTATTGCCAAAAGCATTGCCATTTTCAAAAATTTTTTGCGAAAAATTTGTCATGAACTGGGCAAACACTTGCCAAATTCCTTGTCAAGCATCTGGCAACCCTGTTTCCCACTTTGGACAGCCAGCATCGCAATGACTGGCAGGGCAAGTGGCCTGCAGGGGGCTGGGAAAGCTTTGAGAAACACCGTCGTTTGAAAGGTTACGCAACATACATGTTACAGTTGAGGGCGCAGACCGGCCGCTTGAACGGCGCAACGCGGTCGCGGCGAGTGGACATGACAGAACCGGCTTGTTCAAATCCAAGCAAAGTAACAGAGGCGTGAATCGCGCTTTAAACTTCAGCGGTAACAGGAGCCGGTTGGTTCACATGTGAAACAAAAGTTGAACGTTGGAGCGCTTTCGCGGCTAATCACGAGTGGTGGGTAGGGCTTGGATGACACGCCACGAGTTTTTACTTGTATCCAGTTACGGGCGCAGGCGTGGGCTGTGGGAAAATTTTTCAAAGAACGAAATAGAATTCATTAAAAAGGAATGATGACACTACCCGGCGCGGCACCACTGCTTGGATAACAACTGCATTCCCATTTTGAGGAACTCCGGATAGTTCTGCGCTTGCGTCACGCAAGAAGTTTTTAAGTTTCTTTTTAAAGTTTATGTGCTGAACTATTGCCGTTGCTGCGACTCACGCTCCGCAAAGAGATGGTGTTGCTTGCTGCATAACTCAGCGGTGTGTCTTCGGTAGCTGAACATACGCTGCATATAGCAAGTCATAGCTTTAATGATCATCCCAGAAATCTCCAATAAAATTCTTGTTTCAGACACTGGCATGATCAGACAGGAGACATCCGTTTTCCTGGATTCTTCGTCTCCCACAAAAAAGTAAAAAATCACGATGGTTGGCCAAAAATAGTGAGCACTTTATGATTTTGAAGGAAAATTGTGGTGAATTTTTTGCTTGTACAAAGCAAAGAGCTGTAAAGGAGTGGAAACGAAAACCAGGACTACGACTGGTGTGAACGTAGGAAACGGTGAACAGCTCATCAAAGAATGATAACCAAAACTATAAGCATGGCACAGTAAACCTCACATCTCAAACACATCTCTTCAAAACCTTGCCAAGTGACTGGACAGACATAAACGAAACGATTAAATTTCTTCGAAAACCTAAACGACGATGGTCGACTGGATATCGTACGATAATACGATATTGCTGATGGCAACAATGGTTATGTTCAACGGAAAAATATCTATTTACGTCGCTTCGCTCTTCCAGACGTTGCATCATTAATACCCATGTGAGACAGCAGGAGAATCCCGACTGCATGTTGCCACCACGGCCTGGCGCGCCGCCTTCAACGGTGCCATGAATTGGAAAAAAGGCCCGAAATAAGAAATCGGATTCAACCAATTTTGGTGATGTGAATGCGGTGGTTCTGAATGAACACGTATGCGATTTTTAAACTCTGACTGCGGAGTTAAGAAGCAGCTGATTACTGGGAAAGCTTCTGACATTACGAGAAAAATGCATGTATAGAAAAACTTCTGAAGAGCAAAAGAGAACAAAATTGCGTCATGTAAACAACGCAGAGGCTTCTTTCAAAAATGGCCTCAATCTTGGCACTTTAATCCTTTGATCAGTTAATTTGAGAATAGTGAAAATAAATCGGCAAGCTTCAGGATGACACAATGTTTCCTTCAAAATGTAACCGGCAGAGTTTACGCAACTTGGGGAACGTAGTAGGCCGGTTTGACGCAGGACAGTTCTGATGCTGCGCTTGCCACTCTCGCTCAGTGACATTTGTCGCGGACGTAAACTGCCACACCGTTCTCGAAAAATGGCAAGAGCCGTATGTCCGGGCGACCTCCGGGAGGCAGTGACAATAACAGCATGACCCTGCGCAACAAGCCTCAATTACGAGGCTACGGTGAAGCTACGACACCTGCACTGCCCTGATTGCGCGCTACTTGAACAGCAAAGAATAACCGCTCATTCTCACATCAAAATAGATTGCGCGTGTGGCCGCCGTTGACGTAGGGCGTAGTTCTTGCTGCGTCACAGTGCGTCGCAGCAATTGAATGAGTTGGCGATTCAGGTCGAACTGACCCCGCAACAAGCATGGCTTGGAAATCACCCGACGAACAGAAGTAGCACGAACTTTTTGATGATACAAATGCTGCAGAGTGTAATAACGAACTCGTAATGGAGGCGAAAATTTATGGGCGGTGGAACAGGGGGGTTGGAGATACAAGGAACCTCCACTACTTTGGTGCGAATTTAGTTTTTTTTTATAAAGGACATCATCTTCAAAATTTGTCAGTGCCTGCTTTTGAGTATAGAGGAAGATTTGTTTTCATCATAACTTCGTTGCATGGTTATCCCGAAAACACGCGTCAGTCCACCTTTCACTGATGGCCTGGTACAAAACATCTCTGTCACGATCACAAATTAGCGATCAGTCTGTTGGCAGAAAGGGAGCTTGGGATGACCGGGTTCGCAGTAGAACTTCAAATACCTGTTACTCGCATAAGAGGTTGGCGCCCATAAGCCCAGAATTTAAGGATGCAAAGTCTTACTAATGAATATGACGAGAACGTTTATCGGAATGTTGTTTTTGATTTTGTTTTGGCTGTTTCAGAGTATTTTGACTGACTTTGTTTTTTTGATTGCAATGTTGTTTGAACTTGCTGGCATTACTTGAAAATTGGCGGCAATCCTGTTTACACATTTTGGAGTTCGTGTTACTGACACAACATGAAACTTTCCGTGATAAAATCACAACAACTGCATGTGCATTTAGGCATTTCAGTTTGTTAGAAATTGCGCGAAAAGAGCATTAAAAGATTGCGTGATCAGCGACCACGTCACGCAATCAATCAACCGCGATGTGGGCAGCCCGCCTACCTCGGACCCCCACTATAAGATTCCTCCCACCGTCCCTGCGAAGATTACATGAAAAGGACACATGGGAGGGGGAGGCGTGATGGTTCCGTTTGCGTCGAGGCAAAGAACATTTCCAAATTTGGGAAACGATTTGTCGAGTCACGGCCCTTAAGTTAAATGTAAACGAAACAGACTAAAGACTTAACTCGCGGAACAAGAACTTAATACGTTCGATGGAATATGTGACAGCTGTTCGCGTACATCTGCCATCGGCGACACGACACGAGAAATCACATGTTGTTGTCCAATTACGGCGCGATCAACGGCCGCTTGCTTTATGATTTCGTCATCGTTTCGCAGCATTCTTCGTCGTCGGGAAGTCTTTAACACAACGCTACGTATCGTATTTCTGGGACCACGCTATTTGTTCAGTGACAACTCCTCAAGCAAGACTCAGTTTTCGAGTCAAACCGAAACACTGACCTGCAGCGCCATCTTCCGGAATCTTTTTGACCGACTTGAAACGACTGAAAAAATCCACAACCGGCTGCAACACAAAGATGCGTGCGTAAGACACCGTGCTTGCTGCGCGGAACTCCCCTAAAAGAAGTACAGATTTGAGAAATTGAATACTAGGTCCGTGTGGGCCTGAAGGCAGACAGCGGCAGAATGCAGAGCATCCAGCGCTAGCATGCTCATGCCGCGATTTGTTTACATATCAGTTTTGAGAAGCGTTCAGGAAAAAAGCCCGAAGGCTCGTTTGAATAATGCGATCACACAAAGCCGGACAAAAATTCTTTACACCGGCTGTGGGGGGATGAAAACGTGGACAGGAGCCAACTGTGGAGAAGCAGAACTGTAGATCTGCGAAATGCTGGGTTCACGATGATAAGGTTAGTATCACGTGAGCGCGTCGGTTTCTTATTGCTCGTCGGCGTATCAAGAACATGTGACGTGTCGAATGTGTGACGCAACGGCAGTGAGGAGAAAGGTTTGAAAAGGTAGAGCGCTTGAACAGCACTTTTTTATAGAACATATCTGAGCAATTCTTCCGTGAAACAGTAACCCAACACCAACAGGTCAAAAAACGTAAACTTGGAAATGACGATTACTAAGCGGATATGTTCTATTGCAACATGGGGCGTGTTTAGAAATGAACCTAAAAAGCGCTTTGCAACTGACCCACTACGAAAAGCACTACAAAATAGAACAACCTTTTCTTTCGGCGCGTCCACAGATTTGGCAGCAGATGACAGTCTCTGCAGGTGATTGGGGAGAGGGGTTCCGATATTGTTGCTTGCTTTCTTTGGCTAAAACAAAAAAAGTGGTAAGATTACATTTGAGCGAATTATCACTGAACGGACAAACTGCAAATCACACGCATCCAACGCAGCGTCCGAAAATTTTCAAAAAATTGTTGGGAGCTTAAAAGTTTAAACAATTACCATCGAAAATTCGGCTTTACATGCGAGGCAAGTAAATCTTAATTTTTTTTTAGCAGAACTTCATCATGAAACCTAGATGTGGCGTGGGTAGGACAGGCAGACCTCACCTCTTGCTCTTCACTTCTCCCCATCATGATCCTTTCGCTCCTCCTCATCCTCTCACTCTCAACTTCCCGGGAAATGATTTGCTTCAGCGGGTAGCTTATGTTCTTTCTCGCATTGTTCCCGGTTTGTTCAACGAACCAACAAACATCTGACATTTTCCTGAAATATTCAGGTAAAGCGTTTCGGTTTTCGCTTTCTTCCCGAACAAAACCTCGATCACATAACTTCTGTGTAAAACACGCTGATCTACTGTTTTTGGCAGTTTGCATAGTTTTTGAAGTTTCAAGACAAGATCTTTTTTTTACTTTTGCAGTAAGCTTTATGCAGTTGCAAACCGCATTTTGCTTATGCGGAATTTTCAAATAATCTTACAGCCTGACTGGTGCAGTGGAGCTCGCGCCTCTCAAGTTGATAGGTGCGGGTTCGATCCCCGATTGGTTCGCAGTAAAGACTTGGGTGAAGGATTAGCAACGTTTTCAGTCTCACCCCTGGCGTCAATGAAGGATGCCTGGGTCAACCTTCGTTTGTGACGTGGTCCACGGCGTCATGTTAGCGGTGATGATCGCCAGTGGATCATCCGTGCGCCCTTAACCTTAACGGGGGACACAAAGTATCTCCTGTGAACTTGAACTTTCCAACTAGTATCACCTTCACAGATAAACAGGTGTACAGCGTCGAAAAGTACAGACACCTGCAAATTTCGTTCCAAGTGATATGGATGTTTATCGATCATAGTTAGGGAGGCTCTCAACGCCTAAATCTAATTTGCCGGTATTCATCGTCACGATCACAAAAACCAAACCTAACACGTATACGATCAGACCCGATTTTCCGCTACACATAGTTATAGTTACGTAACGCACACACAACGTACAAACTGATGGCGGCAGATGCGAGATTGACGTAGGCGCACATAGCACCCCTCCCCCGCGTGCTTCTTTCACACGTCACACAACATCCACTACACGCAAATGGAAATATAGCAGGGATGCTGCAGGCAGTGTGTCGTATTCGCTCTCACCAAAATCGACGTTCGACAACTGCCCACGCGTACGCGCAATATATCAGCTCGAAACAAAGCACACTCGTGGCACAACGTTCGCAAATCGGGTGCGCCAGTAGCTTCGCCTTTGCTCTGTAAAACCAATTGTGGATCACGCGGAGTTAGAATGGGATTTACCGGATTAGGGGGGTGGTGCTCCGTGCAAGTGGAACTAGTCACGAAAAAGTACAATTTTCTATGTTATCAGCAGCGGTTTTTCTCTCATGAACGGAGCGGAGCCGCCTTTTTCGGTTGAGCGTGCCGATGGTTCCGACCCATGCCGAGCTTCGTTTGACGAAAGCAAACTTACGTGCTTGACAGCCGCACTGGCGAATTGATGTATTGGGGGTAACAGAATAAACAACACGCTCAGAATAGCGGGCGGCGAAAGCGTCCCTGGCCCACGCACGTTTTATTCAATTGTTTTCGGGGGCCGAGGCGAAGCATGTTTTCCCTCCATGTGAAACAAAATCCCTACAAAAATTGCCAGCGCACAGAGTAAAATGGCGAAATGTTTTATGTGACCCGATTGCTTGCACATGCCTCGCATTTGTTAAAAACTTTGATTCTTTTGCTTCTTTTCGCAGTGATGTGAAACAGTGCCGCAAACATCGGTCAGCGAAGCTCTTTCCACGTGAGCTCGCCACTGACCTGGTTTGAGGACCTGCTCAGGGGTCGGCGACCTTTCTAACGCTGGATACGAGTTGTATCACGTGTCGGAATGTTAATGACTGCGCGTGCCAAACATCTTTTTGTGTGTACGAAACGCTGTCTTTGGTAAAACCAACTTGGGGCAACCAGACCAACTCACGGTTCAAGTACGTATTGATATTGCCCGTCATCGGTGCGTTCCTGTCGATACGTCAAGTTGTACGAGAGCATCGATTGGATCAGGTCCGACAACTGCTTTTTTTCCGCAGCGGTGTATAATTGCATGTTGACCTTTAAAAAAAAATAAAAGGTGATGACGACGCATCAACGCTCGGGGTCGTGCGACCTTTCCATCCTGTCATTCCGGTAAGTTTGTGAATTTCAGGCACAAAATCGTTACAAAAGAGAGCGATCCCCTTTTCATTAAACAAAGCAGGGTTTCACGTATTTTTGAACGACCTATGCGCAACCGCTTGCCTGGAAGCTGCGACGACTGCGAGGATAATACACCTGGCCATTGCGTCCCATGAGTTTTGATGTGAAATGCGAGAATAAGGAATGCAACCTACTCAGTTTCACATTCGTAGACGCAAAACGAATTGCGCGACAAGTTAAACGGCAACATCGACGACTTCACGATCAGCCAGATCAACAACAAAACTAACAAGCACAAAATCTGAACGAAAACCGGTTTAATTTTTTCGAAAGTAACTTGAAGTTCTTCTCAGAAAAACACTTTCGTCACCACCCACGCGTGTGCGAGCTGCTGACGGCGTTTAAGCTTACATCACGAAGAGAGATGGCATCTGTTTTTTTTTCTTCACTGAGACATTTCGGTCATTTTTTGCTGAGACAAGTCGGTCATTTGTCTCAGTTGTATTAATAGGCCATAGCAGTGTTCATTAGCCTATATTTTCAAACATTCTGACCGAAATGACTTAATTTTTTTCGGACATTTCAAAAACGTTTCGGTCTATGGCCGAAAAAAAAACAGGACGACGTCATCACACTGCAAGTTATTTTTATGTATCAAGTTCGGTAACACCTCCGAAACTTTCTCAGTTAATCCATAAATACGACAATGGCAAAAACCATGGTCAGCCGCACATTTTACGCGTCTCCCCCCTCAGCGCGATCTTCCAGGTCAATTGCGAATGCGTCGCTGACGCGAAATCGATTTCGTAGCAAAACAAATTGCGATCACATTCGGCTGCGTCACCATTGTGGCGTCTTGATGCTGAATTGTGGATATGTGCAGTCAGAAGCACTGTAAAGTTACGAAAGCAGAGCGTGGCAGGCCGATTCCTGACATGCTTAGCAGCCAAACCTGGAGGTTTTCATTCTCATTTAAGGAAATGTATCACTTGTTTTTTTGCTTGGCCATGGGTGTTCACGATTGTTCACTTAAGCGTGGGAGGAGCAGGGTTGTGATTTCCAATGATAGAACTCAGAAATAACATTTGAATGAGACGCAAGCTGTTCTCTTGGCCGCGCACAAACCTCCGTTTGCGATGCAACCAATGAACAATCGTGAACACCCATGGTCAAGCAAAAAAGAAAGTGATTTATTAACCCAGGGCATCACAAACGCTGGGTTTAAAATATACAATGCTACCTTACGCTGACAATGTCGCAAAGAGTTGGTCATCGGAGCGCCGTAGACACAGCTTTTGGTCTTTCTTTGCGAATCACAAAATCTTTTGTCTTGTTAAAACACTATCCTGGAAACGTTTATTGTTGGACCAACACGTGGTATTTACTTAACCTCACAAGATCCCATGCAGCTTGTTTTTTTGTTCGTTTTCAATGCTTTGGTAGACCTTGCGTGCTTCATGAATGGAAGTATCAGAGTTAGTTTCTGCTCAAGGAGAAGGAAGAAGGTTCAACCTGCAGCTAAAGATTAAATAAACGAGCTCTGAAGCGGAACGTGCTGATTTTTTCCACGCTTCAGGTTGAAGTGTTCAAACCTAAACCGATTCCGACCAAACCTAAAATATTGCTTTTCAAACCCTCATTCTCAACGCGAGCAGAGATCAACTCTTCATTTCAAGCAAAACATTTGGCAAGCGTAGCCAGCAACAGCTTTATCTTAACTGTTCACGTCATGCACATCACACCCTTGAGAAATCGCAACGCTCCGATTGTATTTGCCAACTCATTGCGGCAACCAAAGGCTTGGTTACCAACGAAGCGCTGCTCTTACGCACAGTCACGCTTGAGCGAATCGTAAAGCGGCCTCTTAATCCGTTATTGATGGGGTTTGCAGTTACTCTATAAATGTCAGACGCTCCTTGCAGGCTGATTAATATACGTGCGTAGGTTGCGTCAAGGAATACCATGACTGGGATTCCGACACTCCTTAGGTATACAGCTGGTTGGGGTGTGCCACATGATCACAGAATGCGAAATAGGGTCGATTTAATTAAAAACCAAACCTAGAACACTGCCTTTTTTTACTTTTTAAGGATCCATGAATGCAATGTTACGTAACTCCAGTTTTGGTATTTTCCGCTCAGCGATTAACTACCTTATGCAGTATAGTGAAAAGGTGATGGAGTGGAGACCGTGAAATCCCAGATGGAGACTAAAGACAAGAAAATTGATTGGCTTCGGCTTTGCCAGTTTTCTTCAATTTGTCAAAAAAAAAGTTATTGGCGCTTCCCAGCTTTGATTTAATCACTTTTGATCCATTTTTGGCAAATTTTTTGTTTTTTCTTCCCCAATGTTAAAATCTGCATGAACATCAACTCAGGCTGAACCAAGTAGAGGGGTCCGTCTTTCTGGGGGCCACTATTTGACGTTAGTGTAACGAAATCGACACGCCCAATTTTGAAACCCAGCTGCGCTCAACCACATGTAACAGTGTATCAAACGCGCCAGCCTCAACGCATCAAGTTCTCACGTTAAAAGTATTTTATGCAAAACATGTTCCTTCAAAACACGACACTGCACCTTCAAACAACCAAGCTTCCTCACGACGAATCGCGTTAAAGTCAAAACAATCATCAACAGCGATGGCAAAGGTGCAGCGTGGGTGACTAGCAATCAAGAACATTCTCCACAAACAAGTTGAAGCAATGGTGTTTGAGTGATGGCGAACCCATCAGCGCAGCAAAACGCAACGGCCCAGGGAAAGTTCTCTCTTCAATAATTCTCAGCGTCCTTTGAAAATGTAAACTCTGAATATTCACCACGGTTATCTGATACTCCGATAAACAATCTCATTACTGCCATGCACCAACTCGCACAGGCGCAACAAATGTTAGCCGCAGGATCACACGCACATCAAAACATTTTGTCCCTGTAAGCACCTTCGCCACCCACTAGGTTGAAGACACAGCAGGGACGACTTACCGGACGCAACGAAGGACACATGATTGCGAGTAGATAGGGGAGGAGGTCGAGAACGGCAGCAGAAGGCGACGTGAAGCAGCGCGACGATGGGAACATGTCGAGGAAAAGTGACGAAAGGAGGTTTTCACTTCTCTGCATCCTTTGACGATTCTGAAACGAAAACCCTGGTGAGCCAAGTGGCTTCAGACTTCATGGTGAGAGTCACCGGCGTAGCCCGTTCTTTTTAACTGTATATAAATAAGGATGGTCTATTATAAGGCCTGTACTGTATCAGCAAAAATGAAGATGCTGATCATTAGAGCTAATGTTTCGAGACTGATTGATCCATTGGCTGAAGCTAACTGATTTTTTTAGAAGGCAAATGTTATTCACTTACATTATACTAGTCACATAGAATGGTAGGCAAAGCCAAGCGTTTGAATAAGTCGTAAACAGAGATTGTAAGTAATCTCTAAGCTGAGCCAGTCAAATCCTCCAAGTAAACGAAGCATCGCACAACAGCACAATATGAGTCAGGCTGCCACTGGAAAAGTCTGGGCGAAGCGAGAAGTTATTCGTAAACGTTCTGCTCAGATGTCTGAAGGGACGAAAAATAAAAAAGTTAGTGCGCCTGTCGCAGAACTGGAAGATAGTTTGTATCTTTGCATTGATAATATGCGTAAAGCAAACTTGCTCGTTCCGCCTTCATTCCCCATTTTGAAAGCAAAACAATTTGCTGAACAACTATCAATATCACGGGAACGGTTAAAGCATCATGGCAGTGGTTCAGCCGTTTTAGAGAACCCCGAGGATTACACCAACTTCTTCACGGTGAAGGAGCGGGGATAGACAGACAAAAACCTAATATTTCGGGTGCCTTGGATAAGTTACATGCCGTAAGTATGATCCCGGATCCCGAAAGTGTATGCAACATGGATGAAACAGGCTTTATTTTTTCGACTGCTGTCCAAGTACACCTTGCTTGTGCGATTTGATGATGCTGCGCTATAGCTGGAAACAGCCTTGTGATATGGCAATTATCGCAGCACAAAAATATATTTATATCTCAAAGAAGTTTTGGATTTCTACGAACTTGACGAGATGTTGGAAGGCCCGCAAAAAAGAGCAAACAAAATGGCTACCTCGAACAGCAGCAGCTGCTGCTTTCGGGGACCCTGCTCATATGCCAGATGCAACTGAATATATTTTAAGCTTGTCTGGTATGCGATATCGGATGTGACAATTAACAATGCCTTCAACAAGGTTGAATTACTGATTTTGGGAGGTAGAGCTGATGAAGAAGTTAAGGTTTGATGGCTGATCTGTTGCGTAGCTTCAAGACATGTTCGCGACGAAAACAAGGGATAATGAAGATGGGAGTGATCACACGCTTGCCGAAGAGAACGATGTCATTTTTGGTGGGTTTGAGCATAGGTACAATGAAGTCCTTGAAACTGAGGGCAGATGTTTGTGCCCTGATGTGCAAGCTCAAACAGGAAATGATTATAAGGAAATGAAAAATTTCTTCGAACACTTTCAGCGAAAGTTAAAGCAGGTTATTTGGAAACAAAACGCAAAAGAGAAAATAACATGCATCAGCTGACGACCCAGTCGTGAACCTCAGCACAACAGTGTTGCTTGTTTTTATGACAAGTTGTTGGGTTTGCTGTTCTGTAAATACCAATAAATTGCTGAAAAACTTAAATCCAGAGTTTTTGATAATTTTTAGCGAACTTAACCGGGAAATCATTGTTTAACTGGAGTTGAAATTACGGCAAATCGAGATCCATTACGATTATAAAGATTTCAGCAAAAAAACTAAAACCGAAAGCAGTGTGCTTCGCAGAGCATCTGATAAAATCAAGTATACAGCAAAAGTACGCTTCAGGTCGAACAAGAAATACCAAGAGTCGCAAACCTCGCTCGCCGTTTTCGGAAATAATATTTTCGGCGGCGCGACGCAGGCGAAGAGCAGGTGAAAGACGACGAACAAATACGGAAAGTATCGCGCGAGTATCCAGTCCTGGCGGGAAGCGATCCACTGCGTCACTTCGTCGTAGAACGTCAGCCACTGAAAGGCTTTGTTCACTGACGTCATACCGAGGTCCTTGGATTTCATCGAGAGAAAGTTTTCGTAGACTCCCTGAAAACAGAAGCCGCCAACATCAAACGCGCTCCACAAAGATCGCTCACAGCTCTTCCTGTTGCCCCGCATATATCCACACACAGGCCAGGAACTAGGGGGGAGGGCAACCGCGTAATTATCCTTTCCCCGAAAATTTAAAAAACAAGCTTGGTTGTTAGGTACATCAACAAGCTATAATCATTTTGTCCCTG
>Ga0210059_1000006_pt1 | contig 144221 bp, 84 predicted proteins | sample Ectturendosymbi2_FD_188042 | JGI IMG/M metagenome (GOLD analysis project Ga0210059, IMG submission 188042) | Ecteinascidia turbinata endosymbiont from Florida, USA - Sample 2 (SPAdes) (version 2) | ecosystem: Host-associated > Tunicates > Ascidians > Unclassified | place: Key West, Florida...
CAACGATGCTGGTGTCTGCAATGTTGATACTGCTGTCGATGTCGTCTGCAAAAAAAAAGAAACATTACTTCAGCAAGCTGGCATAATTCACAGTTTGTTATCACAGAACACCTAGTAACACACCTTTCTCTGGCACAGTCACTTTTGGATAAGATCCATGAAAAACATTGATCTCATTCTCTTCATCTGACTCGAACGGGAATTCTTCATCTGAATCCTTTGTGTGCTGTTCATGTTGTGAATTAAATAAAATTTTCAGAATGTCTTTCCCTCTGCACAAAAGTGAACCCCCCAAATGAAGACATTTTGCCGACGGTTCTGCCGATATTGTGTCTGCAAGTGGAACTGCACTATTAGGGGGCTGTTGTAAGCATTTTGGGGGGGGCGGAGTTGGGCTGCTACGGCACTGAACATACTTTAACTACTGTGAAGCCCCGAAACGCTACTTTCCCTTATAGCGTTCAATGAGAACATGAAAGCGACAGTCCACTTCGACGGCTCCAAATCCACAACTTTATCGATTTGCAGAGTGGTCAAATAGAACTGCATCCTGGTCCCCACGCTGTTTGACATTTTCTTTTAGGCTCTCCTCGCCCATGCTTTCTCAGATAACGACAGAGTCATGCTGCAAACTTGCAGCAAATGCGGATTGTTCAGCCTTTCCCGGAAAGCTGCGAAAACGTAGACCAGACGCGTACCTAATCACGAACTGCTCTATGCCGACGACGCTGCTCTAGTTGCTCACTCTGAGGCAAACCTTCAAAATCTTTGTTTTCGTATTGCTCAGGCCTGAGTTGACTTGGCATGACCTTTGGTCCTTTGGTTTACGGAATATTATCGTACTGTCACTCGGAGCATCCCAACCATCACAAATTTTCATGAACGGCTCATCGCTTGAATTCGACAAGCTCTCTTCAACTGAGATCGGTGGCGGATATCCACGGCCTTTAAGATTTTCAGTGAACACCTTGAAACATTAAGAAAAACATTTTTGGACATTCGTTGGTGATTACTTCAAATACTTTCCCGCCCCATCCTTGGTGTCTTGTTGAGGGATCAGTTACTTAACTTAACTCCACCATTCTCCATATCACTGGTTCCCATGACCTCATCGGTATTATTAGGCATCGATGTCCACGCTGACTTGGCCACGTCGATTGTATGGAAGAAGGCCTCCTGCATATGGACATCCCTTACGTGAATTCCATAACACAAAACAAAGAACTGACAGGACCAAGCTACGCAACAAGGCTGTAACAATCGGGGCATGGCTGGTTTCCACATTTCCAGCAGCACTTGGAAACTTGCTGCCGATCGCAACAGGTGGCGAGCTACCCTGAGAGACGGAATTTCAACGTCAGTCACAACCTTTGCAGAACTGTCGCCAGAAAGTCTTCAAGAGGGTGCTATACGTTTGTGCAGGGAGGCTTGAACGTTTGTGCAGGGGTTTGAACCCAAAATCTCTATTTATTTGTGTTTCATATTTCAATTTGTGGGGACTTGGAGCTTTGTTTGGGTTGGCTAAGCTCACCAACCCCAGTGTCTACGGCATAGAACCTTTGTAGAAAAAATTGAGAAGCGCCTAGCTCATCATCATCAACGACGTAATGGGAAATGGTAGCAATTGCTGAAATTACAAAATAAATAAAACTCTTTTCAATATACTACGCAATACCAACGTTCGTCACTTAAAACTACCTCCATTGTGGCAGAACAACTGACTGTAGTGACTATGTAGCAGTTGGTAAGATTTTGGGGAAAAACATTTTATCTGCGTAAAATTATTTCGTGACGGCAATTATTCATAGGCTTCATGATGACATGTAAATATAAACAAAAATTCGCAGAGATCAGAATCAAGCCTATCGTGCAGTTATGAAGACATTAATGTGGAAAAAACTGATACCGCACAAAGCAGTGCACCACCATGACGGTGGTCTTTCATAAGCAAATTAATGGACTTTATAGACCAGGGGTTGCCAACCCGCGGCTCTTTGCCCGGTTTCATGCGCCTTTTACGTAATTACCAGAAATCCCACTAAATAACATGCATAACAATAACGACTTGCAAATTTATGTCCTTGTCATATTGCTGTGTGATATTTGCAATAAATCTAGCTGAGCAAAAGTAAGTGTGTGAGTGAGGAAGAGTTGGAATGAAGTTCATGTGTGCCCATGTGCATGATGCTGCTCTTTGCGGTAACACAGTGAAAAATGTGGCGTTTGGTCTCTGACTGGTTGGCCACCTCTGTTATAGATTTTACTATCAACTTGGCTGAATGTTGCTTAAAAGGCATGCACATGATGCTGTGTAATGGACGAAATGCGAATTGTTTGAAACTTCGATGTTAATTAACGGCAGGTTTATTCTTCTCCTGCCCGGCACACCTTTAGATTAATAACATACATTTTAAATCACAAACAGGCTGTAAATGTTAACGAGTCGAGAGTAAGATCCATGTGAACGCAACGTGGCTTATTATCCGTAATCCTCTAACTGCCTTACGATCAACTCTGTGGGGTCAAGCTTAGCAGGGATTGCTTTATGAACTCCACAACTCCACCAACTGGACTACACCATTATCTCCATTATGCTGCATCAAACTCCCCATATGAAAAAACTGACATGGCCATACATCAGAAATGTTCTGCCTCTTATAAGAACACTTTGTACAAAATATTGTTAGATTTGGATAAACTTTACCAGGTCCACATAAGTCATGAAAATATGGAAAACGTGGCAATAGGTAATGCATTACTATAGCTACTACAATAGAATTCCCCTACAATGACCTCAGCTATGATGATAGTTTGACTACAATGACTCTTTTTGTCAGTTCCAGCAGAATTCCTATATTTTACATTCTAGATCGGCTGTAACGTTACTTGCCTATAGGAATGCTTTTTCCTCAGTCCCGCAGAATCTTTTATTGCTTTATAACGACAACTGCACGTTTTTCTTGCGGTTTAAATTGTAAGCCCAGTTATGTCGAGTCGCCACACTAGCACGAGCACTGAAGCCAAGAGAAGGCTGATAAGAAAGGAGAATTAATTGGTGAAACAGTTCAGCTAATTGGCAGTTATAGGCATCAGGATAAAATTGCAACATTGATGACTTCCTTGCTCCGTGATAAAGAAAACACATCAAGTTTTTCATTCAAGAAGATCAGTTTTCATTCCACATGACATCACTGAGGGGGGAGTCTAAGGTTGGCAAAGGCAAAATAGCAGTTTCATACAACACTGCTCATAGATCAGGATGTAAAGTATGAAAAACCGTTGTAACTGCAGTTAGAAAAATGTGGATAGCATCAAAACATGCTTCACTTCACAGGGTTTGAAAACACACGTCATACCTCATCAAATACGAGTGTGAATTGGAGCGACTGACTGCATGGCTATTAGTAATGGGAATGAAACCAAGCTCCCTAAAGTACCAAGTTGCCAACCAGGCACTGGAAGATGATGAGGCGACACTATAACAGAAAAATATTGCAACTTTTGAAATTATGGAACTGTCAGGAATCAATCGTGTGGATAGTATTGCAACTGCCTCAAACACAGGCCAAGTAACTGCTCTTTGTCTTTGTCTGCAACAGGCATTGGGATGATTGGGCAGCATGCCAACATTATATTGGTGAGGTAATAATAGCACAAATATTCACAGGCCTGAAGATAGAAGCATCTAAATTACCTGAAGTGTCCATGTTCAGCAGGTTTAGGAAGCACTTTGAAAGCTTACCTTATACCCACAAAGAAACACTCACATTCCTTGATAACTCATATTTTTATGAAACAACGCCCTTGTACAGGAATGGGCTAGTTAAGCACTTCATCTTGCATCAGCCACAACCACAACATTGCATCAACGTGATAATTACAAAGAGTTTTTAGAACTGAGCACGGTAGGCTGTATTTGGATGGATTTGACAGTACATGCCAGTCTTCTGCACATGTTACTACAATTATTTATATGTCATTAAATGGGGTACAACGATCAGGGCAGGACAACTGGGCACATCAAGTTAGATACAAATATCAAGCAAGATGCAAACTAAAAGATGTTATTAGGTTTTTTTATGGCGTAAAAACTTGAGAATGTGACAATTTTTTAGAAAATATGACCTTTTATGACCAAACAAAAATATGAATGAGCTAGAACATACAACTACTGTACAAAGAAGAATTACCACTGAATATAGTCATAAGAGGTGGTAGCCCTGTGGTTTATTAAGGCCCCACTAAAACAAACGGCTCAAACGATGAGCAAAACATATAGTTTGGTTTGAAGCAAATTGAAAACATGCATGGACATTGGTTTATTTCTTTGGGGCAGCAAGAACATGCATTTTTAGGCAGTGCATTACGTTTCATACAAATAACTTGGTAATTGGTTCACCTACATCTTTGTCAACATTCGCAGCATCCCCAAGTAGGTTGAATGTGCAGGATGCAGCTAAGACCTCGTGATATAGTAGTTTCATCTAATATTTTCAGATTGTTTTAATGGTTTCCTTATTGAATTAGGTTGAAAATATCCAAAATATGACTTTTTGCATGACCTAACATCAGGGTTTTTTTTAAGGAAAATGTTAGGTACCCAGTATGGACCTGTAGGGACCCGAGTTCTCCGATTTTAGGGACCCGATTTTCTCTTGTTCTAGAGACCCGATGACAATTTCCGCTGATCCTAGGGAAATGGGTCCCTAAAACACCTTAAAAAACCTGCCCGAGATGTTAATGTTAGAGGTAAGGGGTTAATTGAGAAATATTCGGAAAATCGTTGAAGTTGATACTTTTCCACGTTTTGTCATTTCATTACATTACTTCTATAATGAACTGCACGCACTTGTCTAGTCATAAAATACTGTATTAGTAGCATTTTTGCAAAATATTAATCTTGATATGTTTCAATTAGTTTTAAAAGTTGTGTGGATTGCATAAGTATGTGTGAACAATCTGTAGCAACATTTCTCGCTTTTCAAACGAACATTTTCTTTTTTGGATTTATTATGTTGAATGTCTATTTTTCAATCTCAATGTGGATCCGGTACATATCAATTAAAATTTATAAAACTTTTAAAAATTTATTTTCTCGAGGTAGAACATTTTTAGGGTATAGGTAAGAGAATATAAAGAAATTTTCAAAATCATGGGGAATCTGATGCATCGTTTACTGAGTGAACAGCATTGTTGCGGAATCGCAATTATTTGCAGTTTTTTGGGTGGAGTTAGAGTCGGATACTTATAAACAATATATAGGTGTCAGAGTCGGAGTCGTTTTTTTTTATCTGACTCCGAACCCGGGAGCCCAGTTGAATTATTTTTACATCGCACTTCTAATTTAGCAATACTAACTTGTGCCTGTTGAAATGGTACAATTTCTTTTGAAACTTTTACTGAAACAGATAATTATTGCTGTGCCACGATTTCCATTGATTGTTAGTTGTTACAAAATTGTTGACAACCAATCTTTATTCATTTTATGTTGAGGAGGAGTCAGGAGTTGGAGTTGGTGTCGGAGTCGGAAATTTTGGAAAGGTTGATGTCGGATAATTTTGGAAGCTAGGCGTCGGAGTTTTAGACGGAGTCGGACATTTTACCTCCGACTCCGCAACCATACTAAAAGGCAGGCTAGGCAAAATTGTAACTTCGTGCACAAGCAGTATAGGCATCTTGATTCTATGCGATACGGGATACGGAAAGACAATCTGGGCCAGCCATAATATTTTGTCAAAACAATTATTGCACAAAATGCCCTGATCAAGTGCACGTCTGATCACTGGACCTCTGCTTCTATTAGATGGTTAGATGGACTAACCTCATGTTCAGCACTCCAAGGACTGAAAGCTGAGTCTATGCGATCAAATGCGTTTAATACTTCACAAAAGTATAAAAATGATCAATCGATGTTATTCTGGATCACAGCGGCAAACACTCATGTCATGTGCTACTCGTTTTCATTTTCGAACTGCGATAATATTGTGGTAACGCAATTGAGGAATCAAGTTGAAAAAATATATTTACAGACAGAACTCTGATTGATTAAAAGCCACTGATTTTTAGTGTTTGAACATGGCCACGAGTCTGTAAAGCCTATGATCCATTTCAATTACAAATTGACGATTACGCCACTTCTAGCCATGAAAATGTAGGTATAGAAAGAATTAACGTTGTTTCTTACTTGGTTGTTGCTTCTTATTGGTAAATTCTTTAATCGGCTGATTGTAATTTTCTATAAAAATGGTTAATATATTAAAATTTAAATGAGTACCGTAAACACATGCATACGATTTACTTCAACCGGTGGCAAGTCGTTCTCTCTCACCAGGCCAATCGAAGTTTTTGACCATGAAGAGGCTTAGAAAGTCAGTAAGGAAAATTGGAAAGGATACCCTGACTCCACTAACTTATCTATGCTTCCATCTGGAGATGTTACGTGATTGCTGTAATGAACTAAGTTAGTGCAACTGAAAACTCAGGAAGAATTGATCATAAATAATCAAAATCCTCGCGTAGAGCAGTTACCACAAAAGATATTTAAATTCTGCTTTTTGTGTTTCACGACCTTCGAGGCTTCTCTCGTGTTTCCTCGTTTCTTTTTTAACATTGGCTTAAAAGAAATCATCGAGTGTGAATTTAATTTTGAGACTATTCATTATTTTTGCTAAAATACAAGAATTGTATCAAATCAATATCGAATGGAAAGTTTTTGCAGCAAAACAAAATGTTGTTGAAAACTGAAAACATTGCAATGTAGAGTTTATCCGAAATTTTTTTGCTTTCTGATCCAAAAGTGTTGATATACTGGTGTGGTTATATTCCAGGAGCCAACTATTCCCCTAAATATTCCGACTAGGTCAAAACAATTCATTGCCTGTAACGTGCAATTCTTTTAGTCCTCAAAGCATATTTAAGCATTCTGCTAAATGACAAAACATGTTCGGTGGCTTGATGATGTGTCAAAGTGTTAGTATGCGATGGTACAGCAAGATTCAACAGGGCATGAGGTTGCTTAGCAGTGTGTTGTATTCGAAAAAATTGAGTGGCCGACATGGAGGAACAGAGTAATACTTGACGGTGAACCTATACAAGCTCTTGACTGCGGTTCTCGATCTGTGACTCAAAGCTTCCCTCTTGTAGCGTCAAACCCTGTTTGTCACAGAGTAGTAGTTCTCAACATATGTCTATATGTCCGATACATGATTAACTTTGCCTTTAAAAATACATGTCTATGCTTTGAACAAATCATATTATAACTTTCCAATTACGAAGGATTCGGTGAATGCTCAGATGAAATGTGGGTGGTTCAATCCATCAATCAACATTTGAGAACCACAGCCATAGAGAGTGATTGGTGAGGAGAACATTTCTATTTACTTTAATTTAAGTCTACTTGTGATTGTAACGCAGTATGGTACAAATAAAGTATCGAAAACCAATTTCAGTAGCAGTAATGAAAATCATTTTCAGATCATTCTTGTTCCGACGCAACAATCCGCGTTTGTTCTAGCCTTGGACTAGGCCCGTAGCCAGGTTTTAAGGTTTGGGGGGGCATTATACATTTTTAGGGGGGAGATATTTTTGTTTTTCTTATATGTTTGAAACAATACTTTCTGGACACAAATAAAATTTTTGGTGGCACTGACACGGAAAGCCTGCCCGTGGCTACGGGCCTGCCTTTAGACAGAGGAAGTTTCGACTAATTGCTATAATCTGGTATTAACACAAGTTTCATAAGGAAGAACATTTGCTTTTTCGAAGAAAAATACAGTTGCCGCATAAAAACTTTGTTGCATTAGGGAACGAAAACTTTCTTCAAAAAAAGAGCAGCCTTAAGATTCTAACGGGGAGAATTTCATCCATTGCAGGAATCAACCTAAAAATTGTTCAATGAACCAATAATTATCCTAGGTGGAACTATTGCTTGAGCACGCGCCACTGAAGCAGGTAGGCTGAAGACTTCAGCATGGATACTTGTGGCCTGCCCGTCTCGTGCGTGGTTTTAAGGGATGGGCACAAGGAAATGGTTCTCGTGCCGCCAATTTGTCATTCGCTACAGCCCCTTTCACAAGCAAGTGGAGATGAGGGCCACTGACCACTCCTGACACACCAATGGGGGTACAAAGCGAAAGTGATCAAAATGAACTTGAACGGAAGATTCATACAGTTTTGTGCATTTATTTACAAGATATAAAAGCGTGTCAGTGTACTAAAGAGTTGTTCTTCAGAGAGACAAAATGCAAATATGCTGTATCGCTATAAACGTTGCACGAACCTGAATATCATTTTCATAAAATTTAGCATAAAAAGAAGTTACGCAATAACACAAGCAGTAGTGCCAAGCAAGGTTGACACAAATTTAGCAAAAATATTTTTAGCAGATAATTCGTTTCATTCGATGTTAGGCTCAGAAACCATCACTTTGTCCTTCGCTGGAAGAACAACGGTTGTAGTGTGAGTTTGATGTAGACCAAATAAATCCTAGGTATAAAGAAGTTTCCCGATTGCCAACACCAAGAACACCATCATTCTGTATCAGACAAGTCAATGTTCACATTTTAGCAGTTTTAGCAAAGTTCTCACTTATATCAGCGAACAAGTATAGGCCAAGGTCTTTGAAGTCATGTCATGCAAAAACTTCTTTTATAAACCTTTTCTTCGTCTTAGACCATAGCTAAACTTTCAACATTTACATTTTTCTCTTAAATATTTTGCAAAATATCATAGAAACAATGCAATTCTGAATCATGATTTTCCATAAAGAATTTCAAACCACATGTTCGCACCTGGTCTTAATTGAATTTTTCCTATTGAAAGTGATCCTTGTTGATACACATCAGCCTCTATTTACAAGCAGAGGGAACTGAACTGACAAGCTGGCAAATTCCACAGAACACAAGATGAGCTCCACTTTTGCAAATAAAGCGAAAAACAACAAGAGAATCAAGAAATGCAACAAAAACACTTTTTAGACAAGCTGCAAAAGTTTTACAGCAAATTAAGCAAATAACTTTTCGACTTATGCCAGTTGGGACAACAACATGAGGTCGTTTGCTATCGGACACGATCAATATACTTAAGCAATTTAAGGAGGGGGTTTGAGAATGATTTCAGGAAAAGTTACAAACGTTTCCCAAAGTGCAAAGCATAAAACCGCTTCCTTTCAAAAAACAGAAAGGAGAGAAATATTGATATGTTTGGCTTAAGTGGCAGTTTGAAGTTTAAAGGAAAAAACAAAGTGAAGATGACGAGGAATAAAGCTGAGCTTCAACATCGTGATGCTATGACAGAAAGAAGGAATACTTGGAGCAGTAGCCGTGGCAACGTTTGCACAGTCGACGAAGTAGTGACTGACGAGCTGAAAAACACAAAAAGACAACACGGTTTAATCGCTTTGCACAGGGAAACATAAATATTACCTGTGTTTCTTCTATGCAGCTAAGAAAAATATATGTATATCTTACCGTAATCTAAAGCAAAAGGTAATTGCAGAAGAAGCTAGTTGTTAAAGGATTCTTAACTTTAGGCAGGCTCTGTGTAGGTTAGAATAATATTGTTCAGAACAGATAGTGACAAAAAATCAGGTGAATTGGAACAGATCATGTAAATACTTCTATTGTAGGATTACTAGTAAAATGTTTTAGGGGCTCTCTGTACTTTGTTCACTGTTTCGGTTTTAATTGCAAGTTGCAGAAGAGTGAGTCGATGAAACTGTACAGCAGATGCGTGATGAATTCATTTGTTGTTTTCAACATTGTTTGCGTATTTTGCGGTAATCGCGTGTTCAGTACATAGAAGAGAATGCAGTTTTTCATTTTAAACCACATTCCTTTTCAAGGTGCTCGTGAAAGATGCAGGGATATTGATTTCAGCTTATACATGCTACTGGTGAAACAAACTCAGGTTGAATGTCTACAGAATCAGATTTGCGTGCTTAACACATTCAGCAGTCGGTTTAACAATCTCACAGCACTGTGGAATGAATTCATGCTTTGAAATCTCGTTGCCTTTAAAAAGTTCAATAGGTTCATGCAAGGCGTGCTCGGGCATTGGTTCTTGGGTCAATATTTTCACAAATATATGAGGCACTCAATGTCTTTCTCACTTTTTCATGTACTTAGGCAAGTCGAGTCCAGCATCGAGTTGATTACTGACTGGGCAGCAAACCCGTGAAGGCGAAAGTTTTTTGATAAAGCGTTGTTTAAACAAATATGTAGATATTACAAGGTCAAATTTCGATCTCTGAAATCTCCGCATAAAGTAAATTTGCAAAGGCCGTGGAGTGGACTTAAAATCGTATTGTGATGAGGTTTATCTGATTTTCTGCGCTACAAGGCTAAATTGCATTCGTTCTCTTTGTGCGTTCAGCTGAATAATACTGTGAGCAAAAAGCCCTCCGCGCCAACGCCCCGCATTAACATTGAAAAGTGCATTGGAAATCTCTTGCCTGGTCATGACAACGTGGAAGTATGCGAGCCCAGGACGCACTTTACTATGAGAACTGATTTCAACTCCCATTCACCTGGGAATAGTGTACACTTCAGGTTTGCTCAAAGTAGATCAGCGGGATAAAAATGCGATAAGATGGTTTACAGCAGAAACAAAGGGAGGAGAACGTCATTTTGAGAGGATTGTTTTGAGAGGATTCCGGTATTCTGGGCGGAACCCAGCGTGTTTGCATAACATTTGCACTGCCAACAACAAGCGCAAACGTCGGCGGAAAAAACGTGATCTTTGCCTGTCTGAGATGCTAACATGAAGAATGGTGAATGCGGAAATATTTGTGCAGAAATATTTAACAAACGATTTCGATTATGAGCATGCTCCTTTATGAAGACTTTCATTTTAAATAGTAATACCTCGGTTTGTCTGCGCACGCCATGGATTCAGATTTTGTTCTTAACTTTTCTAGCATTTGATTAAGGTATTGCGTTTTTAGCGGTTTATTTTTGGTTGTGTCCTTTTGCATTTACCCCACAACCTTGATCCTGCAGTGGCTTTTCATTTACATCTTTTCTCTGCTTGGCAGGTGCAGTTGTGGAACCGACACGGCTTCAAAAAGACTGCTAGAGAATTTGAAAGATAATAACAATAATTTTGCACTTTCTGTACGCGTCATTTTCCGTTAGTTTGGAGCTATTTGAAAGAGGTTATAACAAAAAAAAACATTTTCAAAAGCAATATTTAAAAAAATACGAGAACTAAATGTTGAGCTTCATCCCCGGGGTAGGAGAAATTTTCGACATTCACGGTTAGAGGAGAAGTTCATTCTGAAACGGTGAAGCAAAGACGTCGTAAGCGATTGTGGGCGCTGTCTCTCGTGAAGCCAAGAAGCCAAGACGATTCATACGTGCACTTGAAATCAAAGGCTTGGCCGCGACACCACCGACCTCCATCGTATCTCACGGTTCAACATATTAACCTCCCAGTTGCGTTTGTGAGACGGTACTATTGCGTAAACCTCTAATTAAAAGATGTCGTGTTGTCGGCGAAATTCTAAGCGAAAATGACAATCACAAGTGCAAAGGGTCACACAGTTCACAAAAACACATCAAGGTATAAATTGTGGGAGAGAAATTGTTAAACCGCGTAGTGCTGCTTTCCATAGAACTAAAAATATTACATACGACATTGTCAGTAACTGTAGGCAGTTACTCTTGCATTGCTAAACTCGTTTGAAAAAGATAAAAATCCTGTGTTTGAAAAAGGAAAAAATATGTCAGGTTTTGCACGGGAAGGACACGGGCGAAAGGGTTGCTCTGTTGCGATCAGAAATCCGGCAAGACCGCAAAACTTCACACTGTGGCAGCAAGCAGCAATAGAGGCCACACGCCGCGATCACTCCATTATGGCTTGTTCGCACCACATATATGTGGTGTTGTTCTTCGCGCACATTCGGTTCGTGGTGAATCGCGCATTCCGCGCAACGCCAGACGAGAGGTTAAACAGTTCTACCATCTTTGGCGTCCTTCAAAAGCAACACTCTCCAATCTTTTGCTCTGATCGGGTGCATGACACTAACATTGAACTCATTGAGCATCAGGACACTATAATTGCAACTGTCACATTTTTGGACACAATCAAGGCTAGGACGTATAGTTTTTAGAACATTTTGAGGGACTGTGGCCCCAACAAAGAAATCAAGTTCACTTGCAAATGACCACGTTTATTGAAGTGCTATTGCATTTGCTCTACGTAAATCAACACAGTCAAAGAACAATCCACAAAGTGCTCACCAGTTTTAATTTGGTCACTGATCTAAATCAGTGCAATTCATTACCGTTTTCTGAGAGATAAGAATTTAGGCTTCGCAGCTAAGGGAGAAGTTGAACGTATGGTTGAATTGTAAAATTTTTTCAATTTTGGAAGAATTACCTGTGTAAGACTTTATCATGTAAAATACTTGGTGTTTTGGATAATGGCAATACAAAATGATGAACAGCAATACTTACAGCTTTCACTACAGGAAAAAGTACAAGCAGCTTAATTAGAAAGTTGTCTTTCATCGGCTTTGTCTTGAAAACGCTTGTAACGTTCGTAAAGTGTCAGACAGTTTGACAGAGGCATGTTTCAAAACGTCTATCAGATTTCTCTCACGTGAGAGCAAAGACTTTCGAATTATTTGTACTGAATAGGTGGTCCATCATTAGCGAAGCAAGCGTACAGCAATTATGTTGACATGCAGCTGCATACCAGACAGAAGAATGACACTCGTGTGTGGATGTCTTTTACCACCCCAGCTTAAGCTTTTTTCCCTGTGATGGTGCGCGAAATGTGTTAAGCTGTAAAAACAAATTAAAAAAACATTTTTGATGTCTTGCCAAACGACGTAAAGCATTTTTTATGTAATCTTATGGAGTGCAAAAGCACGCTACCAGAGGTTGGTTGTTATGCATCAATTAAGAACAAAAATGCAACCAAAGGATGCCCGTTACCAAAGTGATCCGAGTGCCGTTTTAGGTTGATCTAAGGGCGTTTATGATTGAAATGGTTAATTTACTTGACAACAGCTGACTTAAAAAATTTAAAAGTGAGCAATGAATTGCAACGAGATATTCTAACGATGACTGTTGTCGTCAGGAAGCGGTAACGTTTTATAAAATGCAGGATGTGATTACAATTGTTTTCAAAGAGCTTCACTCCACAAGTGAAAGAAGCAAGGAATCAATCACAAACTTTTAATAGGAAATCGCTTTCACGTCACACTACGCATCGCCAGTCATATCATCTGCAAGCAGTGCTAACAGGTGTGAAACGTAGAAAGGCCAACACAAGTTCAGAGAAAGTAAACAACCTCAAGACTGCAACGAAAAAACTGCGGAGACCCAACCGCGACAAATAAAACAAAACCAAAACGTCTTGCTCTTCTACATGCAAAGGCTAAAGCCTCAAAACCCTGCATAAACGAAAAAAAAGTACTAAAACTCAAAGCCAGCTAACGATTAACACCACAGCAAAAGTCGCATTCTGATAAAAGTAACTCTCTGATAAAAGTAACTTTTTTTACCTCAATTTTTTATCTCAATTTCAAAGAGCTTTTTTTACCTCAATTGGGCCTAAGGCCTAAGCTCTTTTATCGTTGATACTTCAAACTCTAGCTTTGTTTGTTTTTGATGGAAGACGTTTCAAAGTCTTGTTAGTCGAGACAGTCTAAACATATTGCCTCTGTAAGGAGCAGTGATATAATCAGTATCAAGAATGGTAAAAAGCGTGTTTGATAAAATATATAAAGTCATAAACATCATCATTTTTGGAACTTGTATTAAATGTGTTCAAACAAGTTTGCACACGATATTCACAGTTACAATTTCTGATTTTCAACCACCTCAATGTTTACAGAGCGGTTCATTGCAACGACATTGTGGCAATCGATTACAGTTCTAGCGGAACAATAAAACATCCATTGAAGTGAAGCTTTCACGCTGAAACGGACGGTTTACACGAAGTTTATGTAAAAGATTAACAAACCGAATTTTACAAAATCTCCCCAAAAATGAAAAAATACAATTTAGTAAAAATGGAGCATAAAATTTGTCAAACTGAACTTTGAGTCTTTCCATTACACATACTTTGAATTCTTGGCATCTATACTTTTCTGATTGTCATGGATACAGAAATGCTTATTTTCGTTCTAATAGACACGGTACAAAATAACTCAATCAACCAAAATTTGCTGTGTTATCCAAGATGAAAGAAACTAATGTTTTACAAAACACAAAAATTTCAAGACCAAATATCTTGCCATTAGGAACAGCAATGGCGAATTTGTGTGCCACTGCACCATTTTCCCAATGCGTTGTCAAAATTATTAGAAGGAAAGTTACAACGAAACAAACACAGACTGTTGGTTTAAACCCACTTTGAAATTGCCTCGTGGCTGCAGCCGTGCAGTAAGAAGAAAGCTGCAGTTTAAGCCACTTTGAAATGTGTATGATAATTTCAGTTCAATCGAGATCAAATGAATTTTTTGACAAGAGAGCCGAGTTTTACAGCACCGTGGTTTGTTGGAATCAAAAATGGAAAGCACAACTGACGAAAACGTTTTAACACTTTGACACGATAAACCAACAAAATGCTGGTGTCTGCAGAAATATTAAAAGTTTTCATTTCCCTTCATTCCGTCACGACAAAACTAATTGCCAAAAATGACCGACTGTGACCAATGACAGTTATTTGCAATAAAAAGTGAAGCACGTCTTGATGTGTCACAGTGTTATCGGGAGAATAGCGGCTGGTTCAGTGAAAATGCCGATTGACTACGACGGTGCGCTCTTTATTCAATACCACGTCTTATAGAATTAAGCAGTGGATTCGTGTGCAATCCAGATCAGGGTTGCAACACGAAACACCTCCCAAGAAGTAGTGAATGCGCGCGAAAATTTTGTTGACAGATTAAAAAATAACAAACTTGTTACTTGCACAGCGAAGCATGGCAAGAATACGGCAAAAGTGAATAAAGCAATCTGGACTTGCCAATAAGTTCATTTGTTGATGCCGAAATCACGAGTTAATACCTCCTAATCTTTTCCTTTTCTGATATGCCAACTATTGCAGTTATAATTGCGTGTTGCCAGGCAAACAACAGGTATATATTTTCACCAAAGCGTTAATTCATTCAATAACCAGCTTTGTGAAATCGGTCTCCAAAAATATAATAAAATGATTTTAAGGCCTGTTCGCTGATAACGAACAGTACTTCTAAAACTATGACCTGAGATATATTGCTTTTTAGCCATTTAAATAGATAATAAAGATGTTTGGTTCTCCACAGTTGGAACAAGTCTTTGATTCTTAATTGTAGTGAAAATTTCAGCAACATTTTCGTTAAAATTCGATTAAATGCATATGAAAATATATGCACTTGTTTTAATTACAAAGCACTTTCGGCAATTGCTTTCACCTAAAAATTATTTTTGAAAAATATACATCATTCAAGTATGAAATTCCGTTATGGAGCAGTCATCTTCTTTGGAAACTTTAACTTTTTTCAAGTCTCCGTAACAACTTGGGACAGAACATAGGGAGGACCGAATAAAGCGTTTCACAAAATGTTGCGCAGCAGCACAAATGCAAAGAGCACTCACCGTCTCTTCGCAATCGCCTGTAAGGACATCGCTTGCAGAGGTGCTTGCACTGAATGCGACGAATTCTTCCTGCTTCGACGCGATTTTCATCGATGAGCAAGTTGAGAATGATCAAAAAAATCAAGAAGACGCAAAGGAAACGACTGCAATGCATCTTCAACCCAGATCCCGAGAGCGGAATTAATGCAAATTTAGTTTGATCGTAGTTCGAAGCAGAATGTGTTAAGTTTCACCGAAATGGTTATCACTTAATTGATTCAGGTTTTTTGAAGCCACTATGACCTTAAAAACAGAGAAAAGTATTACTGCTCGTACAGTGTTGGAAAAGGTTAGTTGCTTTGAAAACTGAGCTCATTTTCGCAGAGCCGTTTTTCACCAGAAATTGCAAGTGAAAGTCCTAAACAAATTGAAGCAAAGATAAAACAGAGAATTTTGACAAAAACTCTTTAATCATGTAGAGTTACTAATAAAATCATCAGTTTCTACCAAGCGTCAGTGAAACGCTTTCGTGGAATATGCGTGCACCATTATCAGTTATAAAAATAAGCGCATCACAAATCAATCGATAAGAACCTCGACGCACAAGAGAGGCTTAGTCAAGCATGAGCCTAAGCCTTATGTACTTGTGAAGCTATTTTATCAACGAGTACCTTTTTCTCATTTCGAGACCTTCAGGTCAAACTCTTTAAGGTGCCATTTCTTTCAACATGTTTAAACTTCCTTGGTTAGTAATGAAAATGTTTAGTCCTGAATGTTACATCAACATCTTTAGAAATATTACATTTTCCCCTATTGCCTGGCAAGATAAAGAATTCTAGAACATACGCTAATGTTATTATCAATGTACCATAAATTGCTTTGACGTTACTCCTTTTCATATCATATGCAATTTTCGGTTGCACAAAAAATGCAATCACCTTGTTGCTGTCGTGAACGCTATGATTGTTTCGCTGTAAAGGTTAGCTATATTTGAACATTGCATACAATAACTCTGCTGCCACTACAGTGCATAAAACAACTTATAACTGCACCAACGTGCTGGTGATATCTTCAGCAATATTTTCGTTTTAACCCAGGTTGGTAGACGTCTTATAATAGCCCTAAAGCTGATGTTAACAAAATGGACAAAAACTTCAAAATATTTGGTGCCGCAATCGACCTTTGCCAAGGTTTTAATTTGCGCGCTGATCCGTATGACTCGAAATTATAATTGGACCCAATAATGGCCCTTGGCCGGCTTTGTGCGTTAGAAATCATCAGTCCGCATCAGCAATTGTGAAAAAAGAAACTTTCACTTTGCGTAATTAATTGGATCTTTTCCGCTTAGCAAAGAGCCGGAAATCAGACCAGCATTCAAACAGTTAGCGAAATAGAATTGGATGGGATAATTGTTGCCGTTGTTGCCGGTAAAAATTAAGCACTATGGGTTTGTTCAGTCCCGGGGAAATCGCAGCGCTTTTTGAATGAAAGAAGAGGTGTAATCTGAAAAACGTCACGAAAAAGACCCGTCATCTCGGTGCTGTTTATCATTTCTAACTTCGTTTTTTCCACATTTTGTTCTTAATCATTGCTTTATTAAAATTCGCCCAGTGAACACGTCAGCGCTGGTATTCAACCGTACATGCGGGAGCTTCAGCCTGACCACGTAACAAAGTACTTGCCACAAAAATGGCAAACCTCAGGTTCCAAGCACCTTTTCAACATCCAACGGTCCGAGTACCGTGTTTGCTGCCTAAATTAACAGCATCAAGCAAATACTGAAAAAGATCTTTGAAATATTTTGGCCCCAAACTCTGGGACAATATTGATCCTTCCTTGTATAAGCTTTCCCATTTGCATTCAAAAAACTGTACAGAAATATGCTAATCGCTGCGTGTTAAGTTTGAGCATATGGTGTTGATGCATCGCACTGCAAACTTGCCCTCAGCCCCTTTTCTTTAAGTATTCATTTGATTTATTTCCCTTTTGTACATATTTCCTTTGACTTCCACACTTGGGTGTTTTCTTTTTGCGTGTGGATTTGCGTTTATGTGATTTGTTTTCTTGTGCTGCTATTGGTACGCTTTTGTTTTGCAGGAGCAGCGCATAGACACCGCTGATCAATTCTGGTGGTAGATGAAGTTCGGACGAGGAACTTTCAAAATACCCGACTCCACGAGATTCCAGACAAATCATTCCAGCGACATGGTGGCTGTATTGGATGACTCAACCAACTGGCTCATCTTCATTCTACAACCGCCGCATACAATTGCAGAGCTTGCTACATGCGAAAGGGTTATGACAACCCGGAAAGAGTTACATTTTAGCTGGGTTTACACTCTCTATGCCGCGCCGAGATACACCGAGAGAGACCGGTTGCGACGCAGCTCTCCCTGCACAACTGTGTTGAACATCTGGCAGCTCTTTCCCACTTATACGCAACACTTCAAGCTGAACCTGGTTTATGATAAAGATTATCCACCAGTCAAGGGGCAACGGTTCGATGACCTTCCGTTTTTTTCCCGTGCCCAGGCGTCTTTAAAATGATTCCTGGTTCGTGTTGTAAATCCCCAATTACTGCCAAATAACCTGAACTCAACTCAACATCAATACGAAGAAGTATAGGAAAATATGCATCAATGGGGCCTATGAACACTAAAATGCTTATTACAGATATGAGACGTGAATAATTTAGCTGTTCCCAAGGTTGCAATTTCCTGAATAGGTTGGTATGTAAAGTTCATGCGTTGGACAGTTTGATTATGTAGCCCGTTAGCGGTTTCAATTCTCGATTATCAGACGCAAGAAAAAAATTAAACCCCTCTGTTCACTTTGCCGTCAGTATGCTGGGCTTAATATTCGTCATATATATTCTTTTGCATTTTCCGCGCAATAGCTCCAGGTGGAGTTTCATCATTGTTGCTTGGAAGTTATCAAAAAATTGAAAAACTTCATAAGTTTACATGAGGACGTAGCAGAAGGGAAAAACACTTCTAATTTTGATCAACATCTACAAAGCTTTACGGTTTACACAACTGGTTTGACACCTGAAAGTGTTATCTGTCCTAGTGGTCCCGGAACATTTGCAGGTTAGTTGCAGAAAGATTGCAGCCCAAGACGAGCGGCATCATCTCATTGAAGACCGATCATATCGATCTGCTAAGTTCATCAACCACTGTGTTGGTTTCTGGGTTCCTGCAAACACCGCCCTTCAATTGGTTCATGCAGAGGGCGTTAGGCTAGACGACTAATATAGAGTGTCGGTAAAAGCGAATAGTTCTTATCTCATCAGCAGTTTGTTAATCGGTTCATAGAACGATGCTAATCTCCGCACACAACGCCCCAGCGTGCGTTTATCACCTACATAGTTTGGCGAACTCACGATTTGAGGTCGTTTCGCACGCGCTAAGGGATCTAGTTCGTTAGTGTTTCAACTTCTCAAATTGAACTGACTCACGCGCTTGGCGTTCAGCCATTCGGGCTTCCGCTGGCTGCTGTCGTCTGAACCGGCCTTAGTTAGACCCACCAAACGCAAAGCGAAATATTTGGCGATAAGCTGACTAACTAGCTCGGTTATCCGACGTTTTGGCGAGACAAGCAAGATGATGCAACACGAACATAATCTAAACGTGCCAGCTGCAACTGGGTGCGAAACTGAAGCAAATCGTTTCTCTTGATCGCAGTTTCTGACTCTATCCTGATCTTCACCGGAACATAATGACTTTTTTCGTCGTCACTCTTTCTTATGAGCGGCTGATTCCTTTTTTGCTCGAGTAGCAATGATAAGAAGAAAATACCTCAAGATCGACAAAGCTTTGTCATTCAGCTTAAACCTGCAATTGTGATATAATATTTCAATTTCACTTACTTTAGTGGGAGCTATCAGTCAAAGTGCTTTTGTACAAAGTTGTTCAAACTTCAAACTCAACATCTTCTTGAGTTGTTTTGAATATGTTTTGCGAAGTGAACTTTCTCCGATCACGTTTTCCGGAACGATTTTGAAATGGAAGTCAATAGAACAATCAGTGATTGATTACCAACACATGCCTAGAACCTTATCTTTTTCAGCTGTTATATATTTTTTTAACGTCACCCCAAACCGATTAACGAGCAACCTCTTCGCAGAAAAGGTGTACACTGGTTAAGTTTAATGATTGGGAGTGTTTTCCACAAGCAGAACGCCGGAAAACCTCAAAAATTTTTATTGCATTTACGATCAAATATTGCAAGCTCAATACCGCAAAACACCTCCACCACGCAATTTTTCCACCCGGAAATATCAACTGATTGCGACCTGTGCAAGCTCATGAAGTAAAAGTAGTGATGGGGAAAAAACGAAGTTTGAGAATCCCCGTATGTACTGTACTGCAAACATGAAACATTTAAACAAAGTGGAGGCAGAGCTGAGCCAGAAGTTGGATGTCAAGAAAAGCAATGTCTGATTTTTAAATAGACAAGATTCGCTAATGAAGAGAAAAGTCTCCACACATAGGGCGAACGTGTAGGCCTATCGCTTTCCTCGACTTTCACTGCTGCTCCACAGATTGAAGCAACCTAATACAAGCAATTTGTCTATAGCTATATTGTAAATCTGAACTATGATTTCACGCTATGCACCAAATCAAAGCTTGCAGGATTTTTTTCAAAAAGATACATAAAATCTGAGCTGTAGAGAAAGATAGAAAAAGCGCAATCCAAGCTATAACCCCGATCCATAACGCTGACTGCTTGTTTGTTGCAAACGTCGAAATTTTAACTGCGTGACCTGAAATTTCTAACGGTCTGTTTCATTGCCTGAAGGTGTCGACAACGTTATAGATTTTTTACGAACGCGAAGTGCTTGAGATGAGGCCTCACCTCGCGCCACTTGAGAGCAGAAGCTACGAGGTACAATTCGGTGTTAAACATGGGAAAACTCGTGTGGTCTTTTAAATATATTTGCACACGAAGCTTTCCAAGCCGTTAGGATGTTCGTATGAGTCGGATCCAGAAGTGAGTAATCAACGTAATCGACGCCTTCTTCAGATTTGTTCGCTGTTGTACTTGTGACTAACATGTTTGGAACCTTCATAAAATGCACAATGTCACCGTGATTTTTTGGTTGCTGAGTAATATCCAGCAATATATGTCATTGCAAGCAAAACTAGTGTTTCTCAATTTTTATATGGTTTTCTGGAAAAGTAGATTTTTCTCTCAGAATAACACATGTAATTTTCTAAAATTGCAAAGGTCACGGGCGAGGAACACCAAAAAAGCATGGGCAATTTTTAAAGGCTTTCAGAAGAACATGATATTTTCTCTTTTCACTTTAAAGTCCACTTTCATAAAAATACAGCAAATTGGAATAGAAAAAATTTTGAAAGGTATTTTTTGTTCGATTGAAAGACCTGCACACAAACCTGCGAATCTTACACCTGGCGGCAAAAGCACATCTTTGCATGGAAAAGAAGAGACACCAATTTTATATTCAAGAGGTCAAAGACCTTGTCATCTTTTCCAACAGTCAGGTCAACATTAATCGCAAAGAAGAGACTATAACTTGTAAGATCTAATGGCTAAAGAGAAAATGAGCCTGGCTGCAAGTACATGATTGCTAGCTTGATTGGAATGTTTCTCCTCTTGATTAATTCCATTGAAGTATTCGTTTGGCCTCAAATGTTACAACGTAGCATCATGGCACGAGGATCGGCATCGGGCCACACACTTGAAGGGTACTTAAAGCAGCCAATCTCTCCCTAATCTGCTCGATCTCATGTCGTGACCTTGCTTGTTCTCACAAAACCGCCTCATCTGCTTCTTGCTTTACCTGGGATGGTTGCAGAAACATCTGGTAAAACCCAGGAAAAAGTGCAGAGAGCTGATTGCAACAGTATTTTGTTTATTTTTTTCTTTCATAACAAGTTGAGACTGCCCTTTCATTTACAGCAAACCCTGTAAGATATTTTTTGCAAGTTAACTGCGTGAAAAATCCAATACACTTGAAACAACACATGCAATTTTTTAAAATGGACTGCAGTTGCCGGGACGATGGGCTTTAATTTGCTTTTAGTTATAGCTCCAAGTCATTCCACCCCTCTCAGTCACATCACTTTCGTGAAACGAGCAGTGTAAAGAATATTTTGTTGAAGGCTGCGCACGGCTTTTCCGTAAATTGCACGCAGAAAGCAACTTTTCATATTGCTTGAAGGAGAAAAGCAAAGTAAGCGTTTCATTGCTTGTTTGCAAAAGCATGGACATTTATTTCACCTACTTCTTTTGCTTGATACAATTGAAGTCTGTGCCCATTATTGAAGGCACTGTAGTTCAAGTTCCTGCTCGTCATGTCGTATGACCAGCCTTCAAGTCGAGTCGGCAGATGAACAGTACACTGCAACGTGAACCAAAACGCCTGCGTTTTACGTGATTCTAAACTGTTACGATGGAAGCCCACGCTTCACTCCATGCTGAGACAGACATGAGGCAATGTCTACAACACACAATTCTTTATCAAATGGCACCTGGCCACGTTCGACGGCACAGCCCTTGGCACAAGTGCGTTCTAAAAACAGACAGTCAATCATGAGTCGACTGCAAGTGCGGATGAGTGGCGGCACTTCAGCAGCGATATGAATACTTGAAAATAAACAGCCCTCGACCTTGACGAACCCACGAGCAAGTGTTCGTGGATTCGTTTACTATGTCGAGTAGGAACACGGATTAATTTCTCGGCTAATTAAAAACTTTCTACCCCAACGTCATTTTGCACTTACGTCAAAAAACTGTATCTGAGAAACGCGCCACATTCGCGAAACTGCAATTTGTTTAATGGGAAGGGCCGAATTTCATTTTTTATGATTACTAGCATCCTCCTCACGTTTTTTCCCCAACTGCACTTTCAAATTCTATGTTTGTTGCACTTGATGGAACTTGTGGTATTATGCTACAGTTTAATTAAAACAATGTGGTTTAACGTACGCTGCAATCAAAATTATGCTAATTTTATCTTCTGTGTATATGTTCATTCCTATACATTTAATTATTGATCAGGTGGAAGCCTACTGCTGCAATTCAAGCATACACTGCATTTGATATAAAACTTGCAACCACGCGGAAACATTTCCAGAAGCTGAAAAAAGAATTCCCCAGTGATGAGTATATTCCCTGAGACTTTACCAAGTCAATGCAGTGAACGAACTCAAATTCCTCGCTCAAACTTTTATAAAAGTGATTTTCATAACATGCCAAACGTAGCAATGTGTTTTAAATTAAGCATTAACTTTAGCTGAAAAAGCTGTAGGAAACTGAATACAAAACCCAATTGCAATATCTAGTAACGAGGAAACCTAAATATATTTGTAAGTAACCCATATTGACCTGCTGAGAGCAGATCAAGTAAACAGCTGCTCTGTTGTTGATCGCAATTATGCTCTTTCAAGCAGTTTACCCTGTGAATTTGTCGAGTGGTAAAACGCAAAGGTCAGGGAAAACTGAGCAGTATTTGACTAAACGTTCCGTGCCTTCCCCAATGCAGTGGACCGCGATTTGTGCCCAGCATTGCACAGCTGCACTGTCAGGTTTAGGCCCTTGGAAAGACAAAGTTCATAAAAAGAACAAGTAAATACTTTGGACGTGGAAGAAAACACGCTGCATTTGTTTTTTTCACTGCGCAAAATGTTATAGTTCATGATAAAAATTTTCGTCATGTAGATGCTTGCTTTTTTACTCGGTTTATGGATGTTTTTGACAACTCTGTGTAATATTTTTGTTTTCCACGTCATTACCGCTTTCACGTTTAGTTTTGTTGCATTTTATATTTTTGTTGGAAAACTCGAACATCCTCCATCACCCCCGAGCAACCACCACTTTCCAATTAGTGATATCGCTACAAAGCGGTTAGCGCAATTTACGTTTTAATTGGTATAGCATAAATATTACTGTAACCAGGAAGGTTTTCATACTTTCCAGTGATACCAAGTATATGTTGAAACAAAGCTAGGCATTAAAAGACAATGGAAGTAACGCATTTTGCTTTAAATACAGCGATATTAATATCTTATGTGATGAGACGTTGCGACTAATTTTATAAGGAAGGTAGATGTGTGTTGAGACTAGTGGTAAGATTGTTTTAGCTACAAATTTTGCAAGTGGAATAACCTGATGAGGTGTCATATATTTTTCATGCAAAATCAAAACCCTTATTTATTTCATAATAAATCGTATCAATAAGAAAAAACAATATTTTTACGCAATTCATCACATACGGGTAAACACCTCAGTCAGCTCATGAAAACACACATGCCATGAAATGGTAACGTTTTTACTGTTGCTTTGTGTTTGTATATAAATCGGTTGATGTGCACTTGATTAAGCATGTTGTTTGAATGATTAGGAAAAACTATAACACAAATTTTTATCAAAACCGATCTTTTTGTAGCACAGGAAATTCGTAATTCGCACATTTACTTCTGAGCTTAATCATCAACGAAAATACAAAAAGAAGGTAAAGTGCGCTGATTTGTTTTCCACATTTTTGTTATCAAATTTTGCCTACAATTTGAAGTGTGGTATGCTGAAGCTGTCGGTGAGTCAAACAATGCAGAAATCACCAATGGCAGTCGAACAATGAGGCAAGCATTTTGATCAAAATCGAGACAGGAATCAATCTGTGTTCATGCCTGTCTGAAACATCTCCATCTAAACAACATCTCCAAACAGCGAGAAGGTTTGGGTCAGGAACCACAAGTCAGGCCACGTCACGTGACTGCACTTTGTGTTTGTCATAATCATGTTTGCTTGCGGTAAATAGCAAGAGATGTCACTCACTTACCAAAACCAACGTTGAGTACAATAAGTGATAATTTGTTGTCCACTTGAAAATCGTTTCGTCTCACTTAAGTTTGATGAAGAACCATCTTTTGTGACAATGACAAAGTATGACAAGGTGAAGGAGATTGACAGACAACCACTGCACGTTACTGCGAAACAATTACTTTGTCAAACGCGAACTTTGTACAACATTGTTCTGACGTCATTCCTTTAAAAGGGTAGCTGCAGACAGTAACCGTGAAAACCTCTAAAAGTTTTTTCTTGCTATTTGGGCCACGACAACCATTTCATCTGTGCTGTGGAATCAGTGGCGTGACCAGGGATTTTAGCCAGGGGGGCACAAGTTAGCTGAAGGGGCCCAACTGACCACCGTAGTGAGGCCATTAGCCAACATTCAGAAAAAATGTTAAGAAATGATGGTAAATCCGCATGTCGCGGATGTCTATACTGGCTAAAAAAACAAAAACACCCCGAAAAACGCAAAAAACAACAACGCACTGAAAACCAAAGGAATATTAAATATAAAAATGACAGCTAAGGGGGGGCCCATTTTTTACATTTAGCTTGTCAGGGGGGCGGCTTGCTCCCGTGCCTCCTGTCAATTGGCCAGTGGTTGGAAGTAAACAACCGACGGTTTAATTTAAGTTCACGTTGATCGTATCTCAGGTGTTGGAATCCACCTGCAGTTTAATTGCAACAAGAGTGCAGTAACGTCTAGTTGATGATGGAGCAGATGAAGGATCCCGTTAAAAGTAGATGAAACAATTACTAATAACATTTGAAAATATTTATGTACTAAACAGCCAAATGTTTGGAGCAAACAAATGCTTGGAGGGAAAATGTATGAATAAAAATTAACGTCACGGAGTACTTTCTAAAGTCATTTCCTGCCACGCTACTACTTGGAGAAAAACGAAAGAGCTTTCTTATTATTGTATCTGAAACTGGGTGCATTTACCTGCTTTCAGATCTTTAATGCAACTGGAGTAACAGGTGAAGGTCATTGACAAACGAGCCTGCCAGATTATTCTCTAAAATCAAACGTTTTGCAAGAAATTGCATTGTTTATTTTCATGTATCCGGTAATAGTTGGTGTCCAGTAATAAACGTTTAAAGATATTTGACATCCAAATCCGATGTTGTCGCACGCTCAGGAAAGAAACTTATGAAAATAACCGACGTTCGTCAGAAAATCATGCACTCTACGCAATTTACAAACCAAATTTACTTCGGTGACAACTGTTCTTTTCATTTGACAATGAAAAGCTAATTACAATTTTTTTTCTATCAAGTAACGCTTTTCCTTATCTTTTTATCCAAAAGGTTGTTACCGCACTTCAAAAGACAAAGTTGAAGTATGCGCTTTTTCGTTTACGAAGATCTGGCATAAGTAACTATAAATAAACAAATTCAGGTAATTCACACTTTTCGTGCACACTGCTTAAACATATGGCAAATGTTTAGGAATGAGCACAGTCTAAAGAAGCAACTGGTAAAGATGAATGGGTTGCTGTCTCCACTTTTGATAAAGTACCATCCGTCTCCAGGCCTTTCGACCCTTACATTAACTGGCCTGACACGTTGCACACAACTCTTACAGTTTGGCTGCTGCAACTCATTCATAAAAGTTGTGCAACCTGAAGCGGAGTGATGAGACATCAACGGAGCGAACTAAAACCAACACTGCGAAACGTTCATGTTACTAATGAGAGTTCCTCGCTCTGCTATGACGACAATTTTCCTTTCGTCGAGTGTTTGGAAATTATTCTTTGCTTTTACTGACAACAAAGGTAGTCTCCGACAAGGTTCGTAGTAAATTGTCTGCAGAGAGCAATGACAACAAACTACGCGCAAGCTGATCTCAACGAAGCATAACATCACGAATTACCCACTGCTTAAACTGCTCTACGTCATCTTTGAAATGTGTTGAAAAAAGAAACGATGTATGTGCATGACCTTGCTGAAATTACATCACTAACTCCCAGTAGCACGAATATGAAACATTTACGACCAACCGCATAACAATTTCTGAAACTATTTTTTTTCTTTGCGTTTCTGTGATGACCGTAAACTAGGCATTATATCATGAGCATTGTAAAATAATAAAGTGATTTTATGACTCTTTTAAAATGGTGGGATTTTTAATTCAGTTGATAGTTTAACAACAATTCATCACAGAAGAGTTCAGCAAAAACGCGGATCACTTTACCACTTATTCACTGATTGATGAACTTCAATATGTGCTACAGTGAAGCAGGAACTTGTAACTGAACAAGAAACTACGTTGAAACACAGGCAGTCATACTACGCATTTATGTAGAAAAATTTTCGAACCCTTACTTCAGCTACAAAAAACTTTTTATCCCTGGTTTTGAAATTTTTGGATTAATTTAACAACCAGAAAGCTTTTTAAAAGCAAGAAACGGTTAATTTACTCAAAGAGCACACTATCCACTCAATATGCTTGAATAGCAGTATTTTCAAAAATACGTGAGCCACAACTAAAGCGAATTTCACTTTAAGTACATCTTCAGGGAAGAAGATTTTCACGACTTAAAAAGTGTCAAAGGTTAGACTGACAGGAAGATAGATTTCAATGAGACGCTTAGCATTTCTTCTACGTATTTGTACAGAACGCAAAAGGTTATTAAAGCTTATTCACTCGCTGATGAATTTTAATATGAGTGAGTGAACCAGGAACTTGTATATTCTTTTAAACGTCAAAGGGGTCTTACAGGAACCACCAAGTTTGTGTTTGATTTTGCCGTTGCAAAGCGACATTCATAAGCAAAAACTGCTGCAAACAGACATGGTGGCGAAACGCGTATTCGGATTCTGGTTGTACCTGCGATGATAGCATAGGTCTGATTAGTAGCGCCATTACAGGCAGCGAAGCCACCGTTTGTGTAGCAGATCCGAGTTTATTCTGCCGGTGAGTCCGCTGTTGTGTGTTTCGTCTGAAAACAGGTTCTAATTGTCTGACGTTCAGTATGACCACTCCTTGATATTGGGAGCCTGCACGTTTTCGTGAAATGCATTTTATACAATTACAGCAGGTATTTCTTTTCCTGTAATTAGGTGTTATTTTTCTAACACTGCTTGCTTGTCTTCCAAACACTTTAAGATATTTGATAAATTTTAGCCATTTGAAGCTCATTAGTTTCTTCTCAACTTTCCGCAAAAACAAAACATTTCCTTCTTCTGCTGTACATACAGCAGAAAAGCTATGGCGGCAAGAAAACACAATAGTTTTCATCGGGCCTGTGTTTATCAAATGGCACGTGTAAACATTTTGTTTTTTCTCTCTAGAGGTCAAAAAAATAAAGCTGCTTTGCTCAGACAGCAGTGTAGACCTTGCAGGAGATTTATGTTTGACGAGTACGACTGAGGTGAAGAAACCACACAGGTATTTAAAAACTATTTGCAGTGAAGGAATGTCGCCCTCAACGATTCAGTCAGGGATTAGCAAACCGCGTATATTCGATAAGCGCTCGGTTTTTGCGATCTATCCACAGCGTAAGCAAGCTAGGCTGCAAAAGCAAAGCATGCTTAACACACTTGCCACACATGGTGCGAAGGAACAAGCCACCGTCCGGATTCTCCTCCTCTTTCCGGAATCGCAGAACCAACAAAACAAATAGAACGAGGTATCTTTGAACTGGATGCGGTCTAACGCCGACAGTAAATGCCTTAAGTGGCCACAAATATGCTTGATCTTTCTCTGAGCGGAAGACCTGCGTTGATGCTCAAGATGTGCTATAATGTAATTATTCAAATCGTTTCACGATTTTCGTTCATTGCGATGATGCCCGATATGGGTTGCAAATGAACGTTGCAAAGCACAAAGACTTAAAAGTAGCAGGTTATGATACTGCAGCTGTAGGTTTAGAAAATGCTCACACAAAATGGACTGTGATTTTAGGCTATATATAAAAAAAAGTATTAGGAAATGTTAAAGAAAAATCTTTTTTCTGATTCTCAAAACCCATCTATAGTCACAATTAATTTAAAAACGTTTTGTTTTGACCGCAACAAGATGTGAATTGCTATCCTCTGCAGAGAGAGCATAAAAACCTTTCGCAAAAAGCGTGGCCCAACCAAGGGCATTTCAGGTCGTTTCTAGGCTAAGATTGTGAGTCCAGATTTACGAGAAGCTGAAATATGTTAATTGAAACATACTCTCCTGTTCATGTTGGCTACAACTGGTTTAGCGCCAGTGGCCGCGGATATAAAAATATATCAAATACATTAAAACAACAGATATCAAGCTCAGCTTTATCTGTCCAAAAATGCAAAAATGCAGAGAGTGCATGCAAACTCAATAAAGAGTTTTGAAATAGACATATGCGAATCATAATTTTATGAGTACTGCAAGTCTACTGTCAGGAAACCAGCATTGACAAAATATCCAACCAGAAGCTGGTCGACGACTTTGGCCTGAGTGAGCACAGTCAACGAAGAAATAAATCAACCAGTCTTTACTGTTTCACTGCCTCCAAATGTTATGCCAATCTTTCTAGTTTGCCAACGCTGCAAATCTCTTGAATTCCAAAGACACACTGTTCTTTCAAGGCTTTCATTCATTGTCAGTGACTGCCGCCTCCGCACCGGTGTCGGACGTTCCCGCTCCTGCTTGCACAAATAGGATATGGCTCCTTCTGCGGCCTGTGAGTGTGGCGCAGCAGAACGAACTGTCGACCATGTTGTCCTCCAACGTCCAATCCATCGACCTCCCCATGAACTGCACGGCCTGAGAGTTGTGGATGATGAGACAATTGAATGACAGCTCGACGCCTGTCCTGAAACCCAGTACGGTCAAGCAGTTGTTAGTAACAACTGGCTTAAACGACGAAGAAGAAGGCATGTTTGTGGCTTAAATCGGATAATTAATTGTCGTTTCAGAATTTCTTCCAAACTACGACGAAATAGATTTTTGCGTCCTGTGGCAAATTTATGTTGATCAAGTTGACCCTTCGAGCTTTCTGAGTTGTGCAGGCTATGTTGTATGTACTTTGTGGTTACGTCGTTTTAGCTCGGATGGATCGCCGCAAACTGTGTTGCAGTGGAAAGAAAAAAAATAGAAATCTGCTCACAGACCTTCTGCTGAACGTGTAAGCAACTCCTTTTTTATAATATTGAGTTTGATTTCATTCGAAATTTATGGTTTTGTGCTGTTGCTTCCAAAACAAAAATTTGTTATCTGATTTCTCTTTGAAAAAAGAGTTTTTCTAATTTCATTCGGGAAAATTTTCAGAAGTACTTTTAAAGAAGTTTAAGTAATCACTAAATAACTTTTTTATTTCATCTTACAATATCTTGTCACTAATTCGCGGTTAGCAACAAATAAAGTAAATGTTGACATAATTCTTGCCAATTAATGGGTTTCTCCACAAAGCAGTAGATTTTGCTGACGCAGACAAAATCGAAAGTAGCGACTTAGTGCTTTTTAATCACACCGCATATGGAAGCGAAACATATTTGTTGTGAAAAATGATATTGTGTGAAGCTGTCATCATAGAATTACGCAGCATGCTGCAGCTCAAAGGAGCTTCAGGATTTTCGTAATGCCAGTTATTGTTTTGATGTACAGAGATATGTGCATTTTCGAGCGAGTTATTGCAACTTACCTTTAAAAAGCCTGCGCTTTTTGCTGTAAGTTCATTTTTTATACGTTTTGCTTTTATTTTGAACTATCTTTATAAATATCTACATTATTTGCTTTTGATAGACCTGTCGTATACCACGAACATAAATATCAAATTTTGAAAAAAGTTATCGTCAAATTAAGCTTGATTTCAACTTGTCAGTTGTTGGAAAAGAAACTTTTATTCATCCTAGTCAAACCTCCACAATGCTTTTTTTGGACCAATTGCAACACTAGAACTTCACACTTTTTATTAATGGTTTTACTGGGGTTTGGATGTCATCGCACTGCGTCTTTCTGTGCTGAATGACGTACCCCTTTCTGGTCACTCCTCTTTTGCTATTTCTATTTTCTGCTAGAGTTTCTTTGTATTTAAAGCTTCATTTTTTTAGAGTCGCTTCTGATAAAGCTTCATTTTAAGAGCGCAGTCCGTCCTCTGTCCTCTACTCCACTTCGCATATTTTCAGTTTCAGTCAGCGATGTCTCTGGAGACCATATCTGCAAGCGAAGGCCTATTTTAACAAACACTGACGAGAAAGTGTTGCAATCTCGGTGACCACAGCATGTAGCTCCTTTTCGCTGTTTGACGATCTGTGCGCGCGTTGCCTGGCTTAACGTGTTGAGCTTCACTCATTGAACTTTGTTGACCATGAAAACAGTTGTTGTCAGAACAACGTTACGTGACTGAATCTGCGGTTTTGCATTCTGGTTTGGAATTTCCTGTCTTTTATTTTTTCTAATATCAGGATTTGCTTGCTCTTGTGTTAACGCACGTCTTGAACAATAAAGTGTAATTGTTCTGAAGCTATTTTTAATACTTACATAGTGTTGATTTCAATTAGATATCACTTGCTGTGGCGGTTCATGTGCTTCTCTCAAGTTGCTTGAATGGTTTCGATATTCTGGTCGCGGAGCACCGACAACCGAGAAATGGTGCTTGTGATCTTCTTAGCGCCGTGCTATTCGATGAATAGCGGTCAAGTGCAAGCGAAGGCTTCACACATGTTGCTTTGCAATGACTTCCCGCCTCTGTACCGCCACGCCCCGTGGCTCTCGAGCAGAGTAGAACCCTCATGCACCTTGAATACGTTGCGAAGCGAGTTCAGTAAACGGTTAAATGGCAACACTGAATACCCGTACACTGTAGGAGCTATTTTTGGAGCATAAAATTGGGATAGACTTAACAGTTTCATCAACACTAAAAAATCTTCAAAAAACTATACATTTTTATTTTGAGACGTTTCGGATTATTCTTAATCCGTCTTATGTCAAAAAATAAAGCAAGACTTGGCAATGCTAGCAATTCAAAACCGAAAGACTCTGTGACGCAAGAAATAATTTTTTTGTTTTAAAAGCTATTTTTTGTTTAAAAAGTTTTTTGTTTTGAAAGCTAGTTTTTGTTTTAAAATTTTTTGTTTCAAAAGCTATTTTTTGTTTTAAAAGTTGAGATAAGAATTGTTTTCATTCCCAAAATATTTTTTCTGGCGAATCTGCATTTGAAGAAAATATTTCAAACGTGAAGTGCATTCAACTCCACAATCGAATATAATGTTATCTGCACGTAAATTTTTTAAAGTTTTATGCATGAATGAAAAAAGTATGTACTACACTTTATTGATAATATGTTACTGGTAAAACTGTAATTTCAATCAGTTTGTTAATGCCACTTTTATCACAGCTGTACGCTTGCTATTGCAAGGTTCGAATGAGAAATGATCTGAAGGCATCACACAGAATTTCAATAAACTTATTTCAATAAACTTACAGCGTGTCACAAAGCTTCAAATTTAAAGGTAATCTCCAATTCTTGTTATCAATGTTCTTTTCCCTGTTAGAATGTAGTTGCTCTTAGAGACCATAACCGCTGAAAACTGGAAGTGCTTCGACTGTTGTTTGCACATAATGTCGGGCCGGCTAAGGATTTCTGGAAGAAGGTGTTAAACACAACTTTGGATTATGGTATAGAGACAAATGACCCATAATTCTTTTTGAACTTTGCAAAGGCATTTAACTTAAACAGTGGAGTCACTGAAAAGAACAAACTGAAATATGATACGTCGAAAAAATGAAAATCGAATACATTTGCCAGGATTAACGTTTTGTGGACAATAAAAGTTATTGTTCTGATGTAATTTCAATAGTCGAAGTATTTATTCCGTAATATTATGCGTAATTACCACAGACTGTCTTGGATTGTCGGAACACAACTTTAAAAAAAGCGCATTTTTAAACCATGAATACGGCATGTGTTACGCCACAAAAAGAAGCGCGATCGTTCTAAGTTATGTAATCCTGTGAATAAGTGATTTTCGTGATTACCAATTGTTGGTAAGCCTAAACATTGCCAAGTCAACATTTTGCGGGCTTGGGTTGAGCTGAGCAGCGAAGGATTTCCCTCTCGCAGCCACATTGCTCAGATTTCCGCGTTTGCGGTTGCCCGGCAAGTCTGTAACTGCTGTTACTAAACGTTGCACATGCACAACCTTCGAGCTTCGTAAGCAAAACAAAGATGCGATCAAACAGGATGTTTCCATCGTCTTGTGACAAATGGCGGAATAACTGCTTGTCTGAGTCGCTTTGAAGCTTTGCATTAAGCGAAAAATGGGCCATATGGTGGACAACAGACAAAATTGACTTAATTCACACAGGGTGACTCTGATAAATAACAGGCATAGTCCAGAAACTTGAAAATGTATCGAGAGGCACGTGAATATAAAAGTAATCTCTCAAGCAGGACAGCTCAAAAATCGAAATATTCATCAAACAAATGTCTTCCTTCGCTGCTGCAAAACATTGTTCGTTGTTTCTGCAGCTGTAAACAAAAATCTTCGTTTGCTTGTTTAACAACAGCCATTAAAACAAACACAGGCAAAGTATATCAAAACCTTCCGTTTGGATAGCATCGAGAAATGAGTTCACATGAGAACGAGCACTGAGCTGGCATGCAGAAAAGCAAAGCTCAAAGAGATTACCGGCCCAGATTAAGCGAAACAATTTTTTAAGCTAGCATGAACCCAACAACAACATGGAAAATAACTGGACCTTCGTTACAACATGACCAGTGACGTAAACGCGCAAACAATGAAAAGGATGTCCTGACGTAGGGAACGTGATAGTTGGCGTTTAGTTTGTAGTTGCAACAGACCTATACTCCATGGCTAAAATGGGTGTTTGAACTTTCATCCAAAACCGCCTGGCAAGAACCGCACGTCAGACATTTGAGCGTTGCTAACATTTTTATCTCGCGGAAACGGCTCCATTTCTTTCTTCACTTTTGGTTGTAGAGTATACATCACTACCACATATAATTCAAGCCGACTTCCACGTTTTATGCTTAATGTAACGCTGAGTTCGACAACAGCAGTCTCTCAGAAAAAATGTTTAATTTCCTTGAAGACGGACTTTAAAATTTAACAGTAAATCGCGCTTCTTATGTATGATTGTTAACAAAAACAAGCATTGCATGACAGTGTGAACAGCATAGCATCTAATCTAGATGTACTGAAAATTGAATTTATATCGGGCTTTTCATACTTTTCAAACCTTCAAACGGACCGGATTTCCAACCAAAATCTGATGCATTTTTTTGCCAAGTTAATTAATTTCAAGTCGAACTGGTAAATTCGCCATGCAAGCTTCAGTTGTAGGTTGGGGCTCGCTGCCGTCTCATTCCCAAGCTTTAAAGACTAAAGCAAGGTTAAGGAACAGAAGCACAAAAAAGAAAGTTGTGTGGTGCAAATGTTACGGTGGAAATTGTTTTGTGTTATGTAGAGATACTGACGCCAACAATGGATAACGAATAATAGACCAAAGTGAAGTGAGCTGCACTTTTTCCAGACGCACTTTTTTGGTGGATTCGAGGTTCGACAAACTTGTGAGTTTACTAAAGAGGCATTTTACAGCTGGTTTCTCAAAAAACAACTAGAAGAAAATGTTATCGTCTTTACCATAAAAAACGACAACATTTATATTACTAACGCAGCCAAAAGAAAAGCTCAGAATGAATCTCAAGACACCAAACAATTTCACAAAAAACAAATTTGTTTCAAATACTTTTCCCGTCATCACTCAACAAAAATAATCATATCTCTTTCTGCGTATGCTTATACCGGTTACAGTTATAAAACATGTAGGTTGCACTCACTTTTAATTGAAACGCGAGGCAAAACTGTTCAATTAACTGTTCACTGCACTGATGCGCGAAACCATGTATGAACGAGCAGTGGTAGCTTCTTACTCCAAACTCTTACTAGATGGTCATCACTTCACAAAAAAAATATATTGCTGTTTTTATATACTGCCTTTGCCCGGTGACAAATATGAAATACAGCGGATTGAAACCATTTAATAAAGATTTTGCTGTTTACTCACTTCAAACTCAGCCTGTCCGTACACTTTTCTTAAGTCCAGCTATTTTTATGGAAGGTCTTACACTTACGCTGCTTCGTCACGTTTACAAGTGTTGAAAATTAATACACAGCAACAAACGGTTGATTATTGTGGTTTGCAATAATCACTTTTGTCAGGTGTAGTCCTACAAAGGTACCATTTCAAAACCGTGACGTAGTAGACTTGTTTTGGAAAACAATGTGATTACTGTGATAACGTGGAGCGATGTGACGTCTGGCATGGTTGACCTCAACAAAGGTCAATTGGAATGGAGTGCATCTTTTACTGGGAAGCACGGACAGGCGAAACGAATTGGCTCTATTCAGAGTAAAACGGACCGCAGTTAGCCGGTAACTGGCTTAAAACAATCCTATTACTCAGATGCTTTGTTTGCTTGGACCACTCCTGCTGGGCTATCTTGTGCACCAGAGATGGGTAGCATTATTTAATTTTCCTGAACCTTCCATGGCCACCAAGTGGGTGGCGCAGGGAGCAGCCCGTTCGCTCCATACGGACCAAACGTTCTCGATCTTTTGTCATGTTTCAGGAGGAAAGAAAAAGGTCTTCTTTAAATAGATTCCTCCTGAATTCATCTGTAGTATAAATTTTTGCTCCAGATTTGTATTTTTTGCTATGTACGAACAACATTTTAACACATTTTGAAAGGCTAATCATCTGATTTTGCGGGCCATTTTTGGAATGCATGTTTTTTTACCAAAAAGACGGCAAGAACGATTAGTTTCGTCTTCGCGGGCCACAGCTAACGCATCAACGTTTTAGACACACACGAAGAGTTTCGTCAAAATGTGCGTCGAAACGTGACGTATACGATGACATAGTCCCGTTCTGTCACTGGTTGAGATTCGAACGTTCAGCTGTCATTTATAATAGAAAAGTGAAATAATGATTTATCCCATGCACAGATTAGACAACGCTCATCGGTCCTTCTCCTGCACGTTTATAAATTACACGCACTTTCAGTGCAAGAAAACGGTTTTCTTTGGTTGTACCCCAACGCTTGTTTCAGACGAAATGGCCCCCCAACGAAATTGCTAAGTTCGCTGGTTACTATAGTTACAATAGTGCACTCCATAAGGGCCAAAGAAAAACCGAAAAAAGCGAGAGCGATATTGCAGTAGTAAAACATAGATTCTCATTGTGTTATGCTCAAAATGACTGTTGAGAAACTAACATTAAAAGAGCAATCAGCAAATTCAGTAATCATACGTATGTCATTAATAAGCCTTAAAAAATGTTGAAATATGTAATGACCGCAAGACCACTTATCTACTTAATTGTTTAGTTTAAATACGTCACGTCACTTGGTTTGTTCTTAGCGGTCATCATCCACACACGGAAACACTTTATTTCCATCTTTTACTGAATTTCAACAACATTTGTACCCAGCATCAAAAAAATTTCTTCATTCGCAGGGTCTTTTTCCGCTAATTGTAGAAATATCTGAGGATCAGGTCGTTGGTAGATTCGTTTGGAGTTTTCCCAAGTGCTGTGGCGAAACTTAAGAGAAGACGCTTCAATAAGCACTTTATTTTTCAGGAAACTTTCGAAAGTTTAGAAGTGGGAGTTTGTGACAGAAAACGGACCGAAAACATCGTCAACCATGTCTCGTTACCACAAATGACAGCGGAATACATTGCTTCTTTTGCAGCTGTAGTGGTTGCCTCAAGACTGGGTTTGCAGTAGTCTCAATGCAAGGTCTCTGCTATACAAATGTGCCCACAGCAACGCCTTCACGTGGTGCCCACTGATATTGCAAAAGTTGCTGTGTATATAGCGCTACCCGTCTTTCCAACGGCATAAACTGGGCAGCTTCTGAAAACATATTATGTCCTGCGAAGTATTTAAAGTTAGAATCCACGATCCTCTTGGGAGACTTTCCTGCACACTTCGGGAAAGATGCTAGGGCATGGAAAGGTGTGATTGGTCGACGTGGTGGTGCCCACGTTAATTATAATGTAATGCACCTGGTGCAACTGTATTGTAACAACGCCCTGCACGTAATGAACTCATTCTAACAACACATATATTTACACAAGTACAGATATAAATGTGCTTAGATTCGTTGTGTCAGCGAACACTCATTGTTTTCTGCATTGTTTCAGCTGACTTGTTCCGAACAGTGTTTGACAATCGTGTCAAAAGTATTGTAGAACTGTCGAACGATCACAACGTGGTAGGCAACAACGTCTGGAAAAACAAACAGAAACGTGCAGGACCAGTAGGTCCTACCGAAGAAAGTGGGAGGTCCATCCTGACGAACAAGTACGTAAGCAAGACCTTCTTTGTTCCGAGAGATCCGGGAATACACAGCGAACGTGGGGGTGGAATGGCACCTGTAGCTTCTTCTATATGCTCGGTTATGCGGACGTAAACGACTCGGTGTGGGGAATACTGGCAAAAAACAACACCGTGCTTGAACCATAAGGTGAAGATGCTATTTGAGCACAGAAAGTTGCCTACAAGGCATGTCTTCAGAACAAAACCGCATCTTCGTTGCATTCGCGGTACGCTGAGGCGCGAACGTACGCAGCCTTCACGATGAAAAGGTGAAAAATTCAATGTTGGGAGAATTACGGGTGTAAACTAGATTCCAATTACTCGCAAGCCAACAAAGTGTTCTGGCAAACTATACGGTGTCTTCGCGACAAAAGATCTAATACTACTAAATCCATCAAAGACCAAACTGTTTTCTTGCTCAGCAATTAGGAGGATGTTCCTGGCAAATGAAGAGATGTTTCAAAGATCATCTGAACTCAGCCACTCTCACATCGTCGGACGCTCAGTAAGCACACTTGGAGGGAAATTACCATCACTGCACCGAAGTCGTCCTGGCTGTCAAAACAATAAAGGCGGAGAAGGCTGCGGGTTGTGTTGAAATCCGACCTGATATACGCAAAGCATTGAACAGAGAAGGGAAGGCTTCCTTTGGTTGATGCGAGTGTGTGTCAAGAGATCTGGCGTTCTGGAAAGGCACCGAAAGATTGGCAGATTGGGGTGATCATCCCAATGCACAAGTAGGGAGACAGGAGAGAGAATACCATAGATTATATTTTTCAAACATCACAAAACTGTCAGTTTTTAAATCGATATTTGTTCCGATCCTATCCTAACCTATTGCCATAAATCATTTGGTAATTACTGAAAAAGCGGTTATCTTAAATACAGGCGACAGAGATGGGATGTTTGCGATGAATTGATGGTGTGACACTTCACGACAAACTGCGCAGCTGTGAAATTCGTAAACCTCTGAATGATGAGCCACTTCTCCGATTAGACATATATCAGCTACATTGGTTCGGCTATGTCACCAAAGTATCGCAGGAAAGATTGGCGAGTTAGGTCTTCTGGCTGCACCCATGCGAAAGCCACCAAGAGGTCGACAAAAGCTTGGTCTCGTCTAGGTGTAGAGCCAGCAGAACGATCTGAAATTGATGAAAACCGTGAGATCTTTCGATTTCTCGTCGGGCTGCTGCCTCCGTGACCCTCCCCAGAGAAAAAGCAGCTGTGTAAATGAACAAACGAAAGTTTAAATGTGTGGTAAACGCAGAAATTCACTGATTTCGACGTGATACATGCATTCATCTAGTTGATATCCGGCGTTATATGTTATGCGGAACCGTTTTTGGCTCCTACGTCGTGATTTCAATTAGTTAAAGCCTATTCAGCAGCTAGATGTTCTGTTGCAAATGTTTTTAAATTATTATTAATGTAGGGATTTAGTGAGAACGATAAAGTAGCATTTGAATGCTACGTCGAGTTGAATCTAAATAAATTTCTTCTAAAACTGTTAAAGTAAAAGCAAATGTTTTTAAATTTAAAATATCTCGTCTCTGTTACTCAGCTTTGCATAACGTCAAAGTAGATTTATCTTCTGCTTTTGACTTGGTTTTCAGTTTCAGGCTATTGTTGGAGATAACTACAGTAGTGCTTCGTGCAGGCACCTCTGCACTTGTTTAGTTCAGAAGCAATTGCGTTGCTTCGGCTTCATTCACTGTGAGTTATAATCCTGTGGAACGAAACCATTTTAATCGAAACAAAGTGTCACGTGAAAATTTTCTCTGGAAATTTGTGGCTTTCAATTGGTGCCAACGCTATTCTTTGTGAAAGGCCATATCCCTATGCGTGAACGCCGGCGTGCGTAGTGTCATCTTTGAATTGCTAGCATCCGTTTCCTGACAGTGTGAGGCGGTGTTGGACGCGTGGTGCCTTCATACTCTAGGATAGTACGTTTTAGAGCTTTCCATATGCTCTTGCTGAGTGGCAACGCAGTGGGTACAAAAATGTCAATCCTAGCTGGGGTTAAAGGGTGGACAGTCTAGTGATACAACAATTGAAAGAAAAACAAAGTTTATAACATGTATCTTGCAAACAGTCCAGCTGACATTCACACTGCCATTCGAAGAGTGAGTCATTTGCGGATCGCAACTGGCTGAGCGCAGGCGCTGAAGGCCGTAAGAAGGCGTGAAGGTGCTATGTATTAGTGAGGTATATGCTTGTGATTTACAATATACTGAAAATCCGCATTTCCTAGTGCATTTCGTGGAATTATAAGATCCTTTGTGATAGTCGGTTACCTTCACGATGAAAAGGACTTCGCATTCATCTGTAGAAGGAAGATTAAGCGTCGTTCAGCATAGACATACAGGAAGACAGTGCCTTTTTTCTATGATATTGCATTTGTATTGCATTTTTTCCTTATTTTGAAGATCGAGTCTTTCTAGGTCACTAACATGTACAAAAGCAACACTTTCTGCAACTGAAGTTGATCTCAACGAAACCGAAAGTCAATGTTCATCTTCATTACACGTTTTGCTAAAAAATACAGCTGGTGAAAGGTGATCTTTTCAAACCATTTCAAACCAAAAACTTTTATGCCACGTGCACTCAATGACAACACCAGTGCTTCCTGAAAATGATTTTAAATAGCTTCTGATCGGCATGGTGCATGTAAAAATGTAAATTATTTTGAGCCTTTGCGAATAAAACTGAAAAAAAGAACTCTTGAAGGAAAGTAACTTTCGGGCAAATTAAATCAAAAACAGAAAATGAAATTTTGTGTATAGTTAAAGATGAGGTGACTTTTCATGGCGAAAAAGGCATTTCCTTTGAAGAAAAACAGTTTTGATGTACTTGCACGAATGCTTGGGTGCAATTTAGTTTAGGATAAAATGAATAGCAATATCTTGGCAACGCCAAGTCATGGTTCTGACCTTTAACCTTTCGAAAATAGCCCATACGTTTAAGTGATGGAAGTCGTAAAAACAAATGTTAGTTAGAGAGAAACCCTTGACGAACATTTTGGACTTCTCACCGAGGCTCTACAATGGAGGCTGATTCGCGCAGTTATCCAGTTACGGGCAGTACAATACCCTGAGAGCATAACAGGAAGCTGTATGGTCTCACTATAGTTTGTGCCAGCAGCAAAGAAACAAAGTTTTAAAGAATTTTCTAGTAAAGTGCGTTTTCGAAAGTGCAATGCACTGTATGTGTCACTGAACCAAACAAAAGAGTGAAAGGTATAATTAGCGTGGTGCTGAAAACGGCCATTTATTTACACAAAGACGAAATAGGTACTCTACGAAAAACTTCAATTTTCCGTGTTTGAAACCTGCTTAGTTTCTTCATTACAATTTCCTTTTGTATGTCCGTGAATGGAACATTTCGGAAAAGAGTTGTTTCGGAATGGCCGTGAGTAACATCATCCCAAAGATTTCCACGTTAGAATTTAAAAATTTGCTTGTTCTACCCACATGTACTTGATACCGGATAGATTCAAGGAAATTGCTTGGTAAGCAGGTATCGAGAGTTGTTCGAGAATTCAGGCGGAACTGTTTTGTTTATTTGCGCAATTTATCTTTAATTAATTTTTATTGGGACCGATGAACCAGATTCTAGGACATAGGCAATAGGTTTTCCAGGCGAGTGCCCCTAAACGGTTTGTCAGTCTTCACCAAATGTTTAGATTGAATAGTGGTGTTTGAGTCGATTTCAGACGGAGTGATTAGGGATGCATATAGGAATATTTACATACGCATATGACTTTGCTAGATATAATCCACGCAGTTGCGGGCGGAGATTTAAAGAACTTCCAGATTTAATCCTATATGCGGTTTCTCAAAAGTTCATCTTTTGCTTCTCGGCTGAAGATTTGGAACAATGTTTGTCAAATATCGATGTAAGCTTTTCGCTAAACGTACCAGCGACAGAGGTTGCTTTTAAGGCGTTCGTAAATTTTAGAAGCAAAATATATCTCCGTCGCAGAGTAGTTTGAAAGTTAAAGAAGACGAGGTTAACCAGATGTCATTTCTTTTATTGCTTCTCAGGCAATTCTTTGTTTAAGCAAAGCAATCTAATCGGAGCAAACGTCCAAAAAACAACATTTTCGACTTGACCAGCGTAAACAGCAGAGCGGAATCGGAAGAATTGTTTAATCTTGAATGCTTTAACAGGCATTAGTGGATATTCACCGTCAGTGGCAGATCCCGAGCAGGCCTTGATGGGAGGGGGGGACAGTCACATAGGGGCAGCCAAAGCGTTTTCACTTGTTTAAATACCGAAGATTTCCTATGACAAACGTTAGTATCACAGATAAAGTGGTTACGCTTTGTAGGCTAAAAAAGTGGCTCTTTTTGTTGGATAAGCACTCGATCTTTCAGGAAATCACCGCAATTTAAAAGCGCCTTATATAATTAGTCCACAAAACTTGTCAAAAAAGATGGGCCACCAATTTTCAAAAACTGCGCACTAAATACCGACACTGTTGATGTCCCAAAATATCCCTTTCATCCTTGGGCGTCAGAAGAACTTTTTCCAGGGGGGTCAATAGTGGATATTTCTAGAGGGTGGCCAAAAGGATTGTTTCCAGGGTTACCGCTAGTGCTGAGATTTCATTTTACCAACTCGAAACTGAGAGATAAACATGTTTCTACAAAAAGTTATTTGGAAAACATCAAGTTTCAAAGTCCAGTGTGTCTTATCCCCCCTCCTTCCGACGCCCATGCTTATGTCTACAAAATGCATTTCAAAGATATAACCTACAGCATGCTGCGCGATAGTGCTTGACACTATTTTGGCTTTCCGCAGCGAAATCAGAAAAACAATGTCTGAAACGCATGCCCGACCTGGTTAGAAGTATAGAACACTTCTTCTTACAATAACAAGTGATAACTCAAGGCCCACGATGGGTGTCGAGAAAATAGGTAAATGACAATCACGTTTACAAACAAAGTGTGTGCAGTTACATGGACTTGGAAAGCATAGTTAATGCTAAAGCGACATTTCCAAAACAAAACAATGAATAAAAGACATTTGCTGTGATGTTTCTTCCACTTTAGGTATCTCTGCTGGCTATTATGAGAAACGATCTTGAAATCGCATGATATGTTCACACTTGGCCCAAGAGCCATGTCTAAAACTTTTCCAATTTGCAGAGGCGTAAAACAAGGCTGCGTCCTGGCGCCGACTTTGTTTGGCACATTTTCTTCAGCTCTTCTTGCACACGCTTTCCCAGAGGAGGATGGAGTTATGCTCCGCACTCGTGGCCAGCCCGTAGCCAGGTTTTGAGGTTTGCGGGCACACAATACATTTTTGGGGGGTAATGTTTTTGTTTTATTGTATGTTTAAAGCAAATTGTTCTATTAATTTTTAGCGATTAACTGGCAGCATATTGCCAGTTGTCTGTTTTCAGTCTGATCACATAAGATTTATGATTGTACCGGTATGCTATGTGCCGTGGGTAGCCAAGCAGGGGAGGAAGTCTCCAGCGCCTTTCTCAAATTTTCCAAAACGATGAATATTTCCAGAAAACGTATCTACACAAAACTACAGAAAGAGCATTTGTTTAGTTATGCGCTTTTCTCCGGAAACAACAACGAAAAACAACATGAAAAAAATACGCCTATGCTTGGCCCGTGACTAGGGGGGAAAGTCCCCCTAAAATTTCTTTCGCCCCGCCCTGGAATATGTGTTGGACATAGTTTAAAAATTTGGGCCCCTCTCAGAAAACTCTTCGTCCACCCTGGTGTCCCAAGCTGATTACGGGACTGGCTTCAAGATATTTTTATGATTACGCGCCAGTGCTTGATGCCTGTTTGTCGTAGCTGATTCAGTGAAAACTTTGTTTGATGTTTGCCTAATGCTCTGTTAACTTTTTTGAAAAACATAACAATATTTTGTCAGAAACAACAAAACTGAACCAATTTTATTCGTATCAGCATTTAAAGTGAAGACACTGGTACGAAAGAAACTCCGTCTAATTTCTCACAAGAGTCACAACAATGCGAGATTATATTTTATAAATACATACATTCTATTGATCACTGAAACAATCAATCAATCATTCCCATTAACAGCTGGAAGTCGAACCATGTCAGGGATGTAGTGCTAACAAAAATGTGTGGGAACGCATCCAAAAATTAGCCATTTTGAAACAACTTCAAACTCATTTTAAAACGAAACGTTAAAAAGGTGTGGGAACGCCGTTCCCACGAGTTCCCGCCCCACTACACCCCTGAACCATGTACTCTAGCATGTAGACGATCTACCTTTTATCAACACTTGCAGTATTTAAAACGTCTTTTTGTACAACGAAAAACGAAAACATGAAAAAAAACAAGAAAAGAAATTTGAGCACAAACTGTCACAAAAGTTGTATTTCTGACACCTGCTACATAGCACAATAAATGAATAATATTCATCGAGGCACTTGCAGTGTCAAAATAATACTTTAAACACGCAGTCGTCGAGTTTTGGTCGAAAATTCAGAAATGATGTCTTTGTTTACCACAGCAGCTGTTTCATTTTTTTCAAAACCTAAACAAACCAGCTTACATTTATACGATCGCAGGGGCATAACGAGAGGGGCAAGAGGGAATAATTCCCCGGGCGCCGAATCACTACGGGGAGCGCCGAATGACTGCAGGGACTCCAAAAAGTCCAAACAATGTCACAAGTAGGCCTACTTTTTTCAATGCAGTACATTTGCTTCCTAAAGACCTCAAATTCGAACATGGTGGCTCCAAACTTGCTTCTTGCCCCGGGCGCTGTCTAACCTCGTTACGTCCCTGTACGGTCGTGTGTCATAACGTGTGAGTATCCTCAACACACTGGAGAAGCTTGCTTCACATATGGCTGTCGAAATTCCTACAGTTAAGCCCGCGCTCAGCAGCAAGTGTATGGTGGGAAAAGCTGCTTTATACTTCCAAAACCATTTCAAAAACTGGTCCAAATTCATACGGGTGTTTTCATTTTAAAACACGTTACGAAGCTTTGGTGAGACAATGCTTTTCACAGTCGTAGCTTCAGCATCGAGATCTTCACTGGCACTTTGTTAGTTGAATTGACTAAAGAGTAAAGAGGTTGTAACTCTTCCGTGTCGAGAAAGCAATTCGATGCTGGTGAAAGAACACGCAAATATTTGATGAGAAACATATCAAACTCCGAAAACCGCTTACTGAATTCGCTCTGAATGGTAACAATGATTTCAAAGTAAGATGCTTTCAAATTCAAACTCCCATTTTCATTGTGAATTCCGATGTGTTTTGTTATGAATGACGTCGTCTCTGAATCGAGATGAAACCGACTTTTCGCTTGTTCAGAGGGTGGGATGTAGTTTCACTTGTTTAGAGGATGGGATATCTGTAACTTGCTTGCGCCACACACTAAGTACGGAATACGCGCTAGCTGCATTTTATGCTGACTTATGCTAGTCAGTGTTACAGTGATCTATACACATGCTGAAGCATTTCTACGTCAGACACAGAATTCCCTAACTTTTTTGATCAACTTCTAACTCGCGTACGTTATTCCACTGGGTTTGGTTTGGCTATTGCAAGACGTTCGGTTTGACTACAAGCAAGGCTAAGACCAGTCCAATGTTCCCTCTAGGATGCGCAACTGCGCAGTACCGCCAAATCATTTGCGCAGAGAAATCTGATTCTCGTACACTTGCAACCTTCCAAAACGTTGGAAAAGCAAGAAAACAAGGAGAAGCTATTTAAAATAAATGTGTAAGCCCTACTTTATTCGTATTTTCATAAGACTTCAGGCTTATCCTAAATTCTAATAATTCACGAATTTGTAATTCTTTTAGAATTCTGGCACCTCAGCTTTAAAATATTCATTCTCACTAAAACCAACAATTGCTAAAATTTTCTTAGAGAGAACGCTGGCTAAGACTTTATATTCAGGGTGACACAAAAAAACGGTCATCACCAAAAATCGAATAACTTCCAAACTTTTATTTAGATTGACACAAAACTTCAGTTACATTAGGTCAAGCCTGTGTAGCAGACATACCCAAAGTTTCAAGCCTATACTACAAAAACTCTTTGTTTCATTGGCGCTCAAAAAATGTGCTCCAAATGAGCTCTCCGGTGCTGCAAGCACATTTGGATGCGGTGGGCAAAGTTCTCGATGACCCTCCCGCATTGCACCCTTGGGATCACTCTTATTGCTGCTGTGATTGCTGCCTTCAGGTCAGGGATAGTCTGGGGGTTGTTGCCATACACCCTGTGCTTAAGGTATCCCCACAGATAAAAGCCTGAGGGGTTCAAGTCCGGTGAATGCGGCGACCACTGCGGGTCACACCTGCGGCTGATCAGTCGGTCAGGGAAACGTCGCTGTAGCCATGCCAGTGATTCGTTTGAGGGGTGGGGGCTGGCACCATCCAGCTGGAACCACTGGAGGACCCTGACGACCCCTCTCTGTCGACCAAGTGCTGTCAAGAACATGCCAAGCACCTGGACATATCGCTCGGTGTTGATTGTCACAGACCGCTCGTTGTCGTCCTCGAATCAGAATGGTCCAATGATGCCATGTTTGGAGATGGCAATTCAGGCAGTGCACCTCACAGAGTGTAATGGCCTTTGCAGACAGTGCTCAAGGGGTGTGCTACCCCAGAAGGTGTTCTTCTTAGAGTTCACGAGACCTGACAACAGAAAATGTGCCTCGTCCGAAAACCAGACATTGTCATGAAAGTCTGGCACAGCTGCGTGGATAGACGTCTGCCGAAAATATGCCTCAGCTATAAATATCTTTTGCTCAGTAGTCCATGGCATCTCGAAGATCAAATTCGGTAGACTCTTAGAACATTAATTCTACTTGGTAAATCTGAAAAATAAAAAGAATTGATTATTTCTTTCAAAAGTTATTCAAGTTTAGGTGATGACCGTTTTTTGTGTCACCCTGCAACATCACCATACAGCCAGCTTGCTAGTGCCATGGCGGTTGCGCTAACAGAGAGACTGCAGAAACAAACGGTTTCGAAAGGCTGCCCCCACTGACTGTTCACGTTTAACGCAACGTGCGGTGATGTTGCGAGTTGTCGTAACGATTAAACAGATTGAAAACAAGCATTTGCAAAATTTATTGATATTTCGAGTTTGAATCATTTGGGGGGCACAAAAAAATTGGGGGGAACTGCTTCCGAATGCCACCCCGTGGCTACAGGCCTACTCGTAGCACCGGCGGGTTGTTTAACCTTTCCGGTCTGCGTGCCAAAACCAAGACCAAGCGTGTACTGATTCGTGAATTGCTGTACGCCGATGACGCTGCCCTAGTTGCTCACTCCGAGATGCACTTGCAAAACCTGTGCGAACGTTTCGCTAAGGCCTGCAGTAACTTCATTATGACCATCAATTTGAAGAAAACAGTCGTAATCTCACTCGGAACATCCATTCCCCCACGCATTCTCATCAATGGTTCACTGCAGAATGTTGTTGACAAGTTCTCTTATCTGGGATCTGTTGTTAACTCTTCGAAGAATCTGGACAACGAAATCAACCAATGCTTTGGAAACGCTTCGACTAACTTCGGGCGACTTAGTTCTCGTGTTTGGAAAAATCACCACCTCGCAATCAAACTAAAGATCAAGGTCCACACCGCTTATATGCTGAGTGTTCTGTTATACAGCAGCGGTGCACATACCGCCGCCAAGGCGGTATATTTCAATTCAGATGCCTTTTTTTTCAATTCAGATGCCTTCGTTCCATTCTTGGTGTCTCGTGGAGGGATCATGTCCCCAACTCCACCATCCTGCATCTCACCGGTTCATATGACCTCGCCACAGTCATGAGGCAGCAACGTCTGCGCTGGCTAGGCCACGTCCATCGTATGGAAGATGGTCGCCTGTCCAAGGATATCCTCTACGGCGAGTTCTATAACACCCCTCGAAGAACTGGCATGACCCAAACTGCGCTATAAAGACGTCATCAAGCGTGACATGGCGAGCTTCCACATTCCTCCACAGTCATGGGGAACACTTTCTGCCGATCGCAATAGATGGCGTGCCTCCCTGAGTTACGGTTATTCATTATCAGCCACAAGCTACACAGAAAAAATGGAGAAGCGCCGAAGTCATCGTCGGCAACGCCGGGATGGGCCATGATGATGATGATGGCCTATGAGCATATTTTCCTAAAATACATTTAGCGCAAATAATAAAGGTAAAATTTCAGTCAAGTTTATTAGTGCTTCACATGCTTGCACAGCGGATTCCTGATGTGAAGGAAGAAACATCAATCCATCTAGTCCAGACTTGTTGCGACACTTTTAAACAGAAGCAAGGCACCGAGAGCCCAATGTCTAATAATTTGCATTACGTACATAATCCGAAGCATTTTGCCTTTAATGTGTCTGTCTATAAGCAATTTTCTCATTTTTGCAGTCAATACCACCACAAACTTTACCAACCTAAAAATGTAAACTCTTAATTGATGTATTGTTTATATGTTGTAATTAAAGGGAGCTCAATGGCAAACAAGCTGAATATTGGCTGCGAACTTTGCAAACCACATGCAGCTTGTCATTTCCTTATCTTAGACGAAGTTTGCATCACAGTGTAAATGTTTACTACACCAGAAAGGTTTATTTCCTGATGACGTTGAAAACCCAGCGCTGATAACACAGTTACAGTTTCAAAGTAAACCAGGAAAGTGCCGGATTTTCCCAGTAATCGAAGTACCAGGTACTGTACCTCATCAGTTTTGGAAGAATATTAGTACGTTCAACAGATCCTTTAAATTCTCAGTTGTACGATCTGAGCAAGGCAGCGCTTATCTCTGCAAAATCTGTCCAATACATGGCCATTTGCCTGCAGAAGCTTCCTGAGAGTTTGCTAGAACGTTGCATCAGTTATGAGTTTTCCATATTGCATTCCTATTTTCGCTACTGCCTTTATTTTTAATGCTGGCATCAGGCATTATAAAATAAAGTTGTAACAAAAGCAGACCAATTTTGCACAGCCCAGCGACGAATCGACAACTGTGCTGTGTTAGCGAAAGCGATTGTGTTTGTGATTACCTAAGCAAAGCTGGGTATTTCTCATACGGGAAAGAAATAATGGAACAATACCAATATCACGATGGAATTGCATTTTTATACTATTCGATTACAGAGGCTGGGAAAAAGTTCGGCACATATTTCTTGCAATTCAACTAAAAACAAATTCAACTGAGCACCGCTTAGTTTAGATCCTTCCGGGTTCTTAAAGTGGGGGCATAAAAGATTCGCAAGGGGGGCGCGAGTATTGCAGCGACATATTGATGAAAAGTATTAAATGCATTGGTTTTGCATTAGTAATTTTATTATCATTTCATTATAAAAGCCATAGTCAAAACAAAGAGACTAAACAAAATCTCGGAACAAACTAGAATGTGAAGTCAATTTGCGATGTCTAGGCCGTAGCTACACTGAGAAAATTGAAGCATTTGCATCGGTAAACTTTCTGTAATGCTGCCACAAAACATTTTTATTACGCTAAATCAAATAATATTTTATTGTGTGGCTGTTTTAAAAAGAGCAGCACTGCAGCTACACTACGTTACAACCACCTGAGATACCATCAGCCTAGATTAAATAAGGGCAGGATGTTCCGTCTCCATAAGCTATATTTAACAACATTCCCAACCAGGGATGTTATTAATATATTCGCCTCGGCAAGAATTTGACCCTGACTACGGCCATGCATGTGCGTTGTCTTCAGTAAAGATTTGAATTAAATTACTAGTTCCTAAAAATAATTGCATCCTTCCCATTAAACAGGGTAATGGCAAACACAGTGTTGTTCTGTTTTTCGTGTTTGATTTTGAGGTTAGGCGCGAGTATCAGTGACAAACGCCAAAGGGGACGCTCCTGGAAAAGTTTAAGAATTTCTGGTTTAGAGTATTGCAAATCTCTGTTTCTACTTCGATAGGTTCCTAAGAGGGGCGAATTTATATCAAAGAGGCGCCATTCAAGGGGGCGCTGCAGACGTTTGGGGGCGGGCAATTGCCTCAAACTGCACCCCCCTAGATCCGCCACTTCTTCTTTGAACGAGTTCTTTTATCAACTGCTTGGCTGCGCTGGATTTCGGGACAGGTGTTGAGCAGCCATTCGGTTGTCTCATCATCCAGAACCGTCAGGCCGTGCTGTCCGTGTGGAGGTCAATGGATTGGACATTGGAGGACGGTTTGTTCTTCTGCGCCACGCTCACAGGCCGCAGAGGAGGCCATACCCAATTTGTGCGCCACTGTTCACCATGTACAGTCGACAAATAGTGTCTGACAAGGAAATATTCACATAACATCAAGTCTTAACAATAAAAACAAGGTTTCAACGAAAAAATCAAATATGTTTAATCTGCAAGCTTTTCTTGTATATATTAAATGCTTTAACCAATAATTTCAGCCCGAAGAAAAAACAAACAGTTTGTGACGTAACGTGACGTAGCAGAAAGGTCTGAAAATGTGTGATTTTGCAGCAACACGATACAGAAGATTGGTTTGTGATTTGTCTTCACTACTCTCATCTACCACAAGAATTTTGGGAGACACTTTTTTGCGTCATGGTTTTCCAGTTTCTAGCAACAAAAACTCACAAAGCCCTTGTTCATCAAGAGACTTTAGTGATGAATCAGGCAATCAATACCACACTTGCAATGTTTTGGCAATTTACGTTGCACTGTTGCAGTCGCTTAGAGTTAGACCACGTATGAAGGTCTAAAACCTAGGACGATTACTGAGTGGCGGTTTTGTAGACATATCCTAATCCTCCAAGAATTTTTGTTTTTAAAATGGATTTTTTTCTGCAGTTGTTTAAGCCATGTTTGCGTTGGCACATAAAGCGGCTCTCTTGCTCGCTACATTACTTTGCATTAAAGTACTGGTGAACAAGGCCGAAATAGCCAGCCAATTGGAATATGATTCAGAATTCGACGATGGAGAAATGATTGACGACATTTTGGTAGGTCATAGACAGGACAACGATGTCACTGAAACTATGTCGTGCAGGGCTGGGATGGCTGAAATATTAAAAACATTGCATTAAATCATTCTCTTGCCTGAACAAATGCTCGTTTTTGATTGTATATCATTTAAACTTGCTGTGAATCACTTTCTAGCAGCCTTCTGCTAATGTAAATGGATTTAAAGTTTCACTATAACATTCGCAAATCATGTTGGTTGACCAAGCCATATTTAAATTTTGCCATGATTTGGAAAATTGGCTGTGATAGTTCATTGTATCCTGACTATAGTAGAATTGACATCTACTCGTCTGCAGTGGACTCAAATGTAGTATTCATTCCCATTTATTCCTTTATCACATACGTAGAAACATATGCAGAAACATATGCCTGCTGCCGTAAATACATCAAAGAACTGCTCAGGGGAAGAGAACAGGAAATTGTTAACATGAGAAAAAATTGCCTCAAGTGCCACTTAAATAGTTTTGGTATCTTCAAAAGGATTTTAAAGGTTCAGCTTAGCTGTTGTGTTTAAAGCGAAGATCCTCTTTCACTCATTTCGACAGACATCTTTCATCTTGGCGTAATGACGGGTAGATATGAAGCCCTAACAGTGTCAAGATAGAAAGAAATCGCAGTCAAGTGCGGACATGCTTTAGCGTAAATACGACCCTACAGAAATACCGTATACATAAATATAATCTTGTAGAAATGAACTTGGAACATGCTCAACGCGTAACGTTTTGATAGTAATACACATACTTTGGCAAGTGCGTTAATTGCTTCACGCATGCCAAACTGACAGGATGTTTCATTCCATCTTGCTTTTATGCACAAGCGCCACATCTTGACAAGCTGACACGTATGCTGAAAGGCTCCGGTGCTTTAGTGAGGATCAGGTTTTTGTAAACGTTCGAAACGAATTTGTTGATCGTCTATAGCTGAGTGGATATTTGGACAAACCAACATTCTTAGGTAATACTTACTGTAGGTAATACGTCTAACATGCGGTTCCCAGACAGACCTCTGCCAACGAATTTGTCTTTAGTGTGATTGCGTTTTACAAATCGTGTGTCGGAGCTACAGACAAGCGAAAAATTGAGTATGAAATAGTTACGGTTTGGAGGGGAAGCAGTGGCTACCTAACCACACATATGTTTTCTTGAATTGCTCAGCGCTCTGAAATGGAATCTGCAGAAGACATGTGGGCAAAAGAAGAGTTTCTACTTTCTGAGGAAGAAGAAGAAGAGCTTCGAGAACTTGAAGAAATGATTCACGAAGAAACAAGTGACAACGGGAATCCCGATATTAACGATGAAGACCATTCGTCGGTGGCTGACCCGCAGCTTGATGGAGTTAACACTGAATGGGACTTAGATAACGGTGATGAGGAGGCGGATGAAGTAACGAGACAAAAACGCAATGCTGAAGCGCTAATGCTTCAAAATCTTCTCACCACCTTCCTAAGGAAACATGATCTCCGATTCGTCCCAGGTAATTTGTTTATGTAGAAATTGACCGGTTTGAATTCTTTTTAGCTTCTACCTGGCATGCTAATTCAAACAATGCAACGGTCCATCAAGACAAAGTAGAATGCTTTACGTGGGACACTGAAAACTTTGACGTTTTGAAAAAAGTGGGAAAACTTGTCGATTTTGACATTTTCTTACCTACTCAGAATGTTGTGGTCTTAAAGCTTATCCACGAAACTTTAAGTATTTGATCCATAGTACCTTAAGCAACATCGCAAAGATTGTGTAAAGCTAGCTCTTATCGCTAAGTGCAATTACGATCTTCAAACACAAATACACACTGGTCTAATCGAAATTTCCCAAATTGAGAGAGAGTTTTAAAAATATTGAAGTGATTTGCACGCTCCTGCTTTTCTCAAAACACGAGTGTGTATTGCATTTTTGTGCGTAGTGCTATATTTTAAAACATCGAAACTGTTTTTGTCGATACGATTTTTAGAAAAAGAGATTGTGTTTTTTTAATAAAAATCATTAAAGCAAGCCTTACCTTTTGGCGTTGAGCCGGAAACAAGTGTTTTCATGCTGATAAAGTTTTATTCCACCTTTGAAGTGATTTGCGGCTTGCAAGCATAGGTAAGTGCGCAAATGTTGTTCAATTGCATGTAAAACAATCAATTTTCTAATGCTTGCAATCTATTTGCAATCAACTACAAATGTGGTACGTGTAGAAAGCAAAGAAATTTTCTTCCAATAGAAACGACCATTAAAAGCCTAGAATATTTTCAAAAGCAAGCACTGAAGTTCTTCGCCTTTGCTTCCTACCAGCACATGCCTCGAAATGTCCGTCTTTCTCTCAGCCAACGCAAAATGCGAATGTGACGTGCGGGAAGACGAAAACAATGTTCGGCACGATTAAATGGTGTCATATCGGATGCGCAAAAGGTTACAGGTAATGTGAATTGGTTCATCAACGATTTTCAAAAGCTCCTTCACCAGTTTCAGTGTTTGCTGATGATATGTTTGCAGTATTTTTGGTTGCCTGCAGTTTTTATTGAGCCTTTGGTGCTTTCTGACTGCTGCCTTTGCTTGAGTCGAAAACGAAGTTCTCGAAATAACCCGATGGTACTGCAGTTGGCATGAAGCAGATGAGTTAAACTGAAATCGCCATCAATTTTGGTGTGCTATGCGTGTGAGCACGAATGTCAACATTATCTTATGACTTCTTTATCTTATGACTTCTTTATCCAATGACAAAAAATATGAGGAGGAAATTAGCCATAAAAAATGCTATGATATCTTCAGATGCCTAATGCTGGTTTCGAATTATGAAGTTCTATAAGTTGCAATCTAAGTATCAGTTGTTAGTTTATCGAATTTCAGGAGCTGGTAAGCGCAAATTTGCACCTTTTTCTTTCACGTTCTTTAGCCTAGTGCTGTGTTTTGTCTCCAAAGTAGTCTTCGTTATCTCAAGATAACTTAGTCTTGCACACTGCTTGAAGTTGCACAGAGTGCTGCGTGCTTGTGCAAGGAAGACCTGCTGTGCCTGGTTACCTGTACAAATCGAATTATTTTTCTTGGAATGCGCTCGAAACATTGTGAAAAAAAAACAAAATTCTTTGCTTAGTCTCAAAAGGGCGACACCGCAATACGAGCTTTGTGGGAAAGCGACCAAGTTCCGGTGGACTTACCAGTTGCGAGGACTGAACCAAAGTTCTGAACGATGCGTAACAGGAGGTGATATTTGCATTGATATAACACGATTGTTGGAAATAAATGCAGGAAAACAAGCAATTTTTATAAAAAATTTCACTTATTTTTCTGTTGATGCCTTCGAAAACTTCAGGATCTTAAGCATATACAAGAATAATCCATCAAGAAAAGAAGAAGAGGTTTCCTTTTAAGCGTAGTGTTTGCGACTGATGTGTCCTTTTGTCGCAGGTCTTCTGTTCATCTTGAAAATTCATGTTGGAAAGCTTCATGTGATTGTAGACAAGTTTTCATTTCCTCAGCTAAACCTTACCATAAGTTCATAGAGTTAAGCATAAGTAAATTTTATCGCCACACAGGCTCATGCAATACTCTCTTGTCAGTTGTGAGCAGAAAAGTTTCAGAACCCAGTGATAGTATTTTCAAAATACTAAATTCATTTTTTCCACCCCCCGTAATCTCAACATGGACTTGCGGTTTTTTAGCTCTACTGTGACGTAAAAAACGTCTTGCCTTTGCGCAAGTCAACGCCACACTTTAAAAGCAACTGCTTTTGTCCTTCTTAACCTGTTTGCCCTGCACAGCCATCAAAAAACAATCAACGTCACTTCACAACACGATGTGTTTCTGAGAATTCGCATTTACCAAGATTTCCGCTGTTTGTTTTTCACTTCGCGCACTTCATTTCGCGGAAGCGGGCGTGTTGGATGGTGTAGGTAATTTCCTCGTTTGGAACGCCACACGAAGAGCTGCATGCAGAAGAGTAGCGTTTCCACAATGCAACCTACAGATTGATAGAAATTATAGCTAAGGTTTCCCAACCTTTCTGTATTAAAGTTTCCTGTCACCGCTGCAAAGAAAGCATTTTTTTATTATTTATTTATAAACTGAAGTTGCATGATTATACCAATGTTGCTTAAAATGCTTTTGCATTACATACGGCCGGGTTGGACAACATATACACCACAATATAAACTAAAATTTTTAATTTGCTGAGATTGTCTTATACAGTTACATGAATATAGTTAAAATCAATTGCTGCACAGAATGCTAGACACCACAAAACGTTTTCCTTGTTTGTGTTTTGTCGCTTCAGTGGCGTAGCACACAAGCTGCTGATGATCGAAGGTGATTAAAGGTGTGAATCCCATGAGCTAGGATGGAACAGTGGAGTTGACATTTTTCCTATGTCCCATCCTAAGTAATTCTGATGCCATATAGCAGGATTATTTTGAAGTCCAAGACCATCATTATATGCTAACGGCAAGTAATTTTTAGACGTAGAAGCCCAGTGTTATGTTGTAGTGACGTAAGTCCCCTAAAAATATGATTGTTGGGCTCTATTTTGGATGACAACTAAAAAATGAGTTACCCAATTTTCATTGGCCCCCTTCACAGCCGTTGTCCCCCGATTGCTGTGTTGGGGTTTCTCAGCCATGGGTCTGTGGAGACTAAGTATGCACGTGATATAATGTATTTCGTATTACTCTATTCGTGGGAATCTTATGGAATGGGACAGTCACAAATTTTCGTGGGATTGGACCGAAAAAATTATGCCCATGGACAAGCCTGGTGATAAACATTGCAAGTGAGCTATAAGGACCTCCACAAAAGTTGAAAAAATGATGAATCAGTTCTCCGCATTTCCAGTGCCATCGACTGCGTCTTGGATTTTTTACCCTTGGTCTTACACGTTAAACGAAAACAAAACAGTATACATACGTGAGTGCATGTCATATGGAAACGCACAACTTGAAGAAGTGTGGATTATCAAAACTTTAATCAGGCTCTACTGGCGGTAAAAACATAAAAACACATCAAAAACTTGCCAACGTTTCGATAGTTGATGCAACTATCTTCATCAGGGCTAAAAACAAAAAGCGAAAAACCCGTCGAATTCGGTTTTCCGTTTTTAGCCCTGACGAAGATAGTTGCATCAACCGTCCAAACGTTGGAAAGTTTTTAACGTGTTTTTATGTTTAACCGCCAGTAGCGCCTGGCTAACGTTTTGTTTTTCGAAGTCCTGGTGTCTCCGAAGCAAAAAGAGTGGATTATGTTGCCTCCGATTTTCACGAAATATCTTCAATATTCGAATTCCTTTTCAAAACCCTGGTTGGAACCATGTGCAGAAACAGTATTTTAACTGAAACATCTTTATGCATTTTGAACCTCTAGTAACATTTTATTGAACAATGCATTGTCGTTTCCAATAAAAGCAACATTTGATAGTTGTTTTTTAAGCAGCACCCTTCATATTTCAACCAATATTTAAGCATCGACTTTGATTAAACACGTAATGATATGTAATTGTACCTCAAGTCTTGAAGATTAATTGCAAACATACTGTGAAATTGTTGTTATGTTGAGGCAAATGATGAACCCTACAATCATGCTCTAATCTAAGCAATACAAAGCCTTTAGGAAAGCCTCAAAAATTAAAAAGTTATTTCCTTTTGATTGTCATTCACCTCAGCTCTCTTGAGGCTGTAGCGCGCATTAAACTTTATCTACAGTTCATTGCGCAGCAGTCGAAAGGTAAAACAGCTTTTGCCTGTTTGTCCCACAGAATGTCACTGATGTGGTTATATAAAACTGACCCGGGTGTTTAAATTGTGGAACAGTATCCTTACCGCTGGCTACCGTGGTCGATCATGAGCTACGATAAAGTGGCAACATGATTATGGAATGATTACTTGCTACGCTTGTAATTTTCAGGGAGCTCAGCCGCTGCTGCGTCGAGTTCGGTTTGCACATCAGCGGAATGCTTTGCTACAGGTATCTGCAATAACGATCGCAAAGTAGAATTAAGCCGGGTTTGATGGACTGTCATAATGTCTCAACTACTTTGAGTTGTTTAAACGAAACGTTTTGAATGAAGTTTGTGTAAATGCATCCGTTTCTTTTTGTCAGAGATGTGAAAACATTTACAACACCTCGCCTGTGATTTTCATAGCGTAGAAAAGGAGTTGCTCTTGCAAAAGCCAGTTTCTGTTCCAAATCACAACTTTTTGGAAGTGAAAACATGCGGAGAAGTAGTTTGAAAATCACGCAGGGAAACCATTGCTGGCTGAACGTTTCAATTGGCGAAATTGTAGGCCCACTACAGTGAACTTTAACTTGTGCAATGTAGCATTAAAAGAAATTTAACTTACAATTTTTCAGCCGCTTACTACATGAACAAGATCGATTTCAGCGTGAACCCATGCGACAACTTCTTCGACTATGCCTGCGGCAGATGGATTAAAGAGACACCCATTCCGAGTTCGAAAAGCGTTTACCAAACCTACACCATGATACGCGACAGGGTTGCTAGGAACATGGCAGGTGGGCTTTGTGGCTCATACTTGAATTTGCACTGAAGCTGTTTTCATGCGACGAAAAAATGTAGTGATTTCAAGTACGGAGCAAATGTCAAAGTATTCACACGTCATTTATCTAAAAATTATTCTACAGTAGCAAACGCTTTAATGACATCTGAAACACACCTTCACATAAAACCTATGTGATTCATAAAGTAAGTGAAAAGCACATTCACCAACTTTTTGCCTGCTTTCGTTGCGATAAAGTTCTGACAAAGCTGTTTTGGTGTTGCTTAAGATTCGATGGTAATTGTTTCAACGTTTGAGAGTGCGGTATGAGCAAGCAAACAATCATGTCTCTTTGCTGTCATCTAACCTCAGTCGTAATTGCATTCAGAAGCTGAATCGTGGCGGCATTCACCTTTCTTTGTTTCAGATCTTTTAACAAAACCAACAACAGCAAAGGAATGCGATGCCGTCAAAAAAGCAAAGATAGTGTATAAGTCGTGCATCAATACAGGTGATCGTATTTGTAAGATAGTTTCGAACAAAGTTTGAAAAGACCTCTTCCTTTTTATTGTTGATCTTAGACTGAATGTTCATATCACATAGTTAGTAGTAGAGCATGAAAATCACGAGAAACATTCGTCATTTTAAAAGCACAGAGGAGGCAAGAGTGTGTGTCCTCTCACATAAATAATACTAAGAAAGAAAAATATATTGAAAAATGCATCAGAGGCTGTAAAAATCTCTCATCATCATGCAGAATCTTCAAAGAATGGGCATAAAAAAACTAAAAAGGACTTGAAAAAAAGATCGGGCATCCCAAAGTAGGCGGACAATAATGGTATGTGATGGTGCGCAAGCCGAACAAATGTGAATAAGTTGTTTCCCAACGAAACGTTTAAATTGTTTTGCTTTTTAGCAATTCCGTGGTTTACAATGGTAGTTTACTTAGCGTTTCAAATACGAAATTTAAAACTTAAATGACACTAGCAAAAGCAACTAAAATAGTCTATTTAGTGATTTGTTACACAGATTTTAATTAGAATTAGTTTCGTTTTCTGCAAAAAACAAATATATCTTAACTATACCGCCTAGAAGGGATTTGTGCACTTGTGTTCCCATGAGGAAATCAACCTCTGCCAACCAAATTAGCATTCTGAGTAATCTTCGTTCATTTCTGAAAAAGAACGTCCCAGTGGAAATCGTTTGAATGTAAACCGTTGCATGTTTTTGTCCTCAGTGGTGATTGATCATTTGGACAGCAAACCTTTGCTTGATTTTCTTGTGGATGAACTGACCTGGCCAATACTTGGGGGAGAGTGGGATGAATCCCAGTTCAACTTGGAAAAGACCATTTCGACCTTGCGAGGAAAGTACAACAACCAAGTTTTAATGACATTCTTAGTACGCAAGTACAATGGCAAGCACGTATTGCAGGTGGGTGACGACATGGAGTGTTGACTACTGCAATCGACACATAAGGAAGTAGCTGCGAAAAAATGAGCTGTTTCAGCAAACTGTGCACTCCCAGAAAGTGATAAACTTCTACAAAAGATTAAATAAAAGTTTTCTATGTAAGCATGATCCAACGGCTTGCAACACGCCTTGCTTTTAACTACAAGTGCTTTAATGTGTGAATCACAATGCATAACTACGTTACATCTTATTAAACGAAAGAGTGACGGAGGCATGACAGGGACATTGTCTTGCATGCCCTTTCAAAAAGGGGGCAACAGGAGCAGAGACACCTTTATCACCTAGTAAACACTACGTATGTTTACTTCTTTCAGCTTGATTTGCGTGTTCTTTTAACAACAAACCATAACCGTTTTGTTTGCTGATTTTATAAAACTTTGCATGCATTCTAGTGTAAATATCTCGAACGTTCAAATGAATGCTATTTTAGAAAGAAACAAGCAGATTGGTTACGAAGATTTGTTTTTATAAATTTCCATAACCCTCAACTCTTAGCTGCCCCCTGCTCTACCGCTGCTCCAGCTTTCGTGGGTCAAGCTCACGCCAAAACTCATTTCCCAAATAAGCAATGTGGCATGCATGAAAACGGAAACAAATCTTGGAACTTTCAACCACTGGAATTATCTTTGAGCGAAACATTTTGTTCCCTTCTTGCATGTGTTTTAGGTGTCATGCAATGTTCAAGAGGCTTCTCGGGCCGCGCTGGTCTTGTGGGCCACATTTACATACTTTTGAAAAACGTGCCTAGTTAATAGCACTACACAGTACAAATTACAGTTTTTTGTTGCTTAACCTAGCATATAGCAACACGTCATCAAGAAATGGTCCGGCACACCTTAAGATTTCGTTTATCGCTTTGGATTTCAGCCCGAAGCGTCCTGGCTGATCAGTAAGAAACCTAAGCGCATCAGATATTGAAGTTAATCGCAGTTCTAATGCTGAGGGTTTTTGCTCCCGGTGTTGAAGGTTAAAATTGATACTTGCTTATATCTCTTCCGGTTAGATCTTGAGAATAGAGCAATGAGAAACACAACGGCATTTCAGGTTTCTAACTCTTACTCAACAGCAAACATAAATAAACCGAAAGCGGTGGTTAAAATTACTTGAAAGTTGCAATCGAAGCAAAGGAAATTTTCTAACTTCCAAAGACTAAAAACGTAAACAAAAACTTGAAAAACGAAACGTACATGAGCTTGACAAATGTGCAGCATTTCTTCACTTTCAAATTCTCCTCATGAAAAGTGGAATTAAAGAGTGTTACCGAACGTACAGGGAAAGCTCACTTTGTTAAATGTGACTTGGGAATATTATCTAGACTGCCTAATAAGCTCACGCAAAGAACAATTTCATTAACAATGATGTCATGACCAAGATAAGAATGGTCCTACCAAGTGGATTTGAAAATCGTGTGCTGAGCGCTGTTTTCAAACTGAACTTAAGCTTGTGTTTGCCAGCTGTGGTGTGTGTCTTGTTCTTTGTCATTGTAATAACACTCAGAATAATTTCTGTCGATCTCCTCCTTTGCTTAGATTTAGGTATGTCCTGTTTTGATTATTTTCAGAGTTGGAAAGGAAAGATGGTATTGCCTTTCTCTTATTATCTGAACAGCCGGTACCGACGCGTGAGTAATTGACAAACGTTCTTAACTTATCGTGCAAATAAACATAAGCTTGTTCTGACGGCAGGTTCATTCGTAGTACCACACAGGGATGCATGGTAGATAACAAGTGTGCGTAAGCTACTGTAGAGGTTGTGTCAAAGGTTTGGTGCAAAGCGTAAATGTTTTAAATATTATCATCAGGATTAAAACCGTACCTAAACCAAGCGGACTTTATACTTTCGTCAAGCTGCACTACTCTTCCACAAATTGATCCCTTAACTTTCAAGATATACAAACACTTTCATGCCGTGAAATTCTGGTCTGCAAAGTTGTTTTCAGTAGCGCTTTGACGTCATCATTTTACCTATAAACGTACAGTATTTCGAGAATGCGTCGCCAGATGTTGTGCTAAAGGTGAAAAGCTTTGTATAGAAAAATTGCTTTCTTCTCACAAAGACAAGGTGATCTCATGAAAAGGACGATGATGAACACAATACCCTCAAATATAATTTGTCGCTTAAATCAGACTTGCAAGATAAAACCAATATTTCAAGCAGAGCGCATTTATTATGGCCATTCATGGGAACTTGTAAACAATTGGCTCTCTTTGTTTTTACTTGGTTGTTGAACAGGCCGGTTGTTGTTGAATTGAAATCACATTCATTTCCAACTATAGACATGTTATCGGCAGATTGTCTTTTTTTGCTTTCGCAGAGGTTGGATGCCTATTACTCCCTCTTTCGAGACATTGCCCTGATGCTAGGTGCTGATGAAGAGAGGGTAGATCATGACGTTAAAAGCGTGAGAGACTTCGAAAACAGGATCGCGTACCACAAGTTCCACGACTGGGACTTTTTGACCTTGGAAACCATCGGAAACATGAAGGAAATCTTACCCGGTGTGAGTAAAAGTTAATAAGAGCAAAATCACTGTATTAGCAGCTACTGCTATATTACAAGTGTATTAGGTGCTGTTGTGAGATGTTTACGGGAACAAGTAAAAAATGCAAGTTTTGATTATACTGATTTTATTTTGCATTCGCTCACGTGATAAGGACCAAAAGATCTCAAAGTTAGCTCACTTTCACTTCACAAAATGACATTGCTAAAATTGACACTGTTTGCAAAAATCTGAATTGTATCTCTTACGTATCAGCTTTATAAAAATGCTATCATTGGAATAAGTCAAAACTGTGAGAGAATCGTATTAACTGACAGAGGCAAATACAAATTTCCATAAAATTTTTCCTTATTCGTAACTGTCTGTTTTCCTCTTATTTCATCAGTTTTTCTTCAAGCTTCTCAATAGTTTGGAAGGAAATGAGTGAACGACTGAGTCGAAACGTCTTGTCTCTTTTTCCCACATTTCCTATTTAAATTTGAGCATTTTATACTCCAGAACTAACCTACAACTGGCGCAAAAATAGTTTCAGAGCATTCGAGTAGCGTCCAAAGTTATTCCAGAACAACGAGTAACATACAAAGTGCATTAAAAATTTGCGCAGCGAGGTTTTTTTCCTATTTTCACAAATTTCCTGTTCGTGGAAAGAGTGCATCATGCCTGTTCAGTAAAATTTTCATGAATGCTTCTTGCTTAAATGTGGTAGAAACCACGCGCATTTTAACATCTTTCAAGAGTTTTACTACGCTTCATAACAACGAGTTGACCTAAAGAAAAACACTTAGTTAAGAAAAAGCTTCGTGTTGATTGGTTATTTTTAACGTTTAAATATCCGAAACGTTTCATACGAAAAGTGCTGCATAAATGAATGAATGAATGAATGAATGAATGAATGAATGATAAAAAAGGCAACACTATAAGAAAACCTAAGAGATGTTTTGTCTTTTTTCTCAGATTGATTGGTTGTACTTATTCAAGAGTATGATAAAATCATATCCCATTACTGGATCGACTCAAATACAAGTTTGGAATATTAACTACTTAAGAAATCTTATACGAATCATTGGCGAAACCGATAAAAGGTAATACACAGTGTTAAAGTTGTATGTTTTCCGGTTAAAACCTGTTAGACACATTGTTGTACAGTTTCACCGTCCACCGTAGTTGCGTATTGTTCAGGATATTTGCAATATTTTACGTCGTATCCCGTAGCACAAAAATACGCCGGTTTATCACGAATTACTCCGGTTAATCAGCGAACTGTAAAAGCAAAGCTCCACTGTAATTAGTGTCGTTTTGTGACGTAATTGCCTGCCAGGTAGGTGTTCGCGGTGAGGTTGTGAGGGAGAGAATAATGTATGCAATACCAAGGGCGTACGCAAGGGGGGGGTTGGGGTTAAAAAACCCACTTGACCTTGATATTTTACAAAAACTTTATTACCTGCGCAAAGGAGCTTAATTGTTTGCGCATACTTTTTGCTTGTTAATTTGTCGACTTAATGCAAATACCACGGAATAAATTTGCATGCAAAGTTCGAGGAACATTGTAAATGGGCCAAAAAGTAATAATTAGGTTTTGGTGGGAATCTGGGTTATCGTTGACGTCCAGAAATCATCTCACCACTTTTTGCAGACCTTTCGTCCACTACGCATGTTTAAGATTGTGTTCCGCGATAGTTCACTTTATCCGAAACGATTGTCTTTATTTGTCTGCTGTGGCTGATCGCAAGCGCTGACCGCATTGGCTACACTGGCAATTTCTGTAGCATGATAGAACTATTGCACGTGCTCAAAAGCAGCTGTTTTGAACACAGAAGCATCCAGGCATTTGATAATGTCTCAGCAGTGAAAAAGGGAAAATAAAAGTTTGCTGGACTTCTATACATAACGAAAAATTGAAAGTTTTCTTGCGTAGGCAACTTTATGTTCATTTTCAATTCTTGTGTAGTTTAGCAAGATTCGATCTTGCAAACCACAGTGTGTGCCAGCCAGTTCAGCCGTACACTATGCTCGACTGCTCGTATTCGACATAATACAGTATAATGCAGTCTCATTTTGCAGTTGTAAATTGCTCTGGCGTTGTGATGAGTGTGTTTTAGATATTTTTGTAGTTATGAACTGCTGCGTCGTAGCGTTGAGTTTGTTTTCCTCCGATGTCGTAACTTGGAGCGGTGATAGTTTATATTCAGCGCAATGACACTTAAATAAGGGGTGTGCGTGTAGAAGAATATGCATATTATGTCAAAAAACTTAGCGGAAACGTTGGTTTGGAAATATGAATATGACATCAAATTGTGACGTCACAAACAGCGCACATCAAATAAAAATGACCATCATATACCACTGAATGACCCCCCCCCCCTATTAAAATTTTCTGCGCACGCCACTGTGCGATACATATCTTTCATTTAAGTATACGCGTGCATCATAACCACTCATCTTTTGCATATAACGTGATGGAGAAAGAAAGACAGCATTGTTTCTTTGCAGTCAGAAGCTTATGCGATGCTTTTTATTGTTCATTTTCAGAACGGTACAGAACTACATGGTATGGCGCATTGTTAAGCATCGCATCAAAGATCTGAGTCACCGTTTCCAGAATCGCTACTTGAAATACGAAAAAGCTCTTCTGGGCAAACGAACCTTGCCTTCTCGCAGCTATTGGTGTGCACACACTCTGCTTTTCACTATGAAGGGACCAACCGGCAAATTATTTATTGACAAATATTTTTCACCAGCAAAGAAAGCGGCGGTAAGTTTCATATTACTTGGTAGAAACTAATTGATCTAAGAACTGTAAAAAAATAAAGGAACAGAACAGATACAAAATTGACCTTAGGCAGTGTTGAATGACCTAGGAATTTTCTGCGTTTTGCGCTGATCGGCTAATTCGAAATAATATGTAAAAACAGAATTTTCAATATGTTATTCTAATCGGCATTATGCGATTCTAATCGAAAACTCCCTTTTCAGGGGCCCCCCTCGAGGTATTTCGCGAAATTTGTTTCTCAGTTTTGGTGAAAAACTTATTATGTTCTTGATTTCACAGAAATATTTTGTTGTATTTATGGAAATATTACCTTTCTATTGTATTAAAACATAATACATTTTCGAAGAAAGTTTACAGATGTCGCATTTCTGTTTTCACAACTGATTTACACATCGGTGAGTTTATTTGCAACTGATCCATGATGAATTATGAAAGGCTTCGTCCAGACATACTTCAATCAAACAAATTTAAATTATGAAAGATCGCAAAGTTTATGGAAAATTGGAGGTGATAGACTATAAGCACTGCTAACCACCAAAAAACTTATCTTTCTAGAGCAGGGGCGGGGAGCCTATTTACTATCAAACCTATTTACTGCCGCATGAATTGTGTATTATCGCTGGCGGGCCGCAAAATACATTAGTTTTATCCTAAAATTATACCCTTATATAGCAATGAGGAAGAGTGACCTCGCTTGATTTGCTATTTAAGCACATGCTTCTCATGGAGCTTCGTTTGGGCAACGAAAATTCTGATGCGGGCCATATCAAGTGTTCACGCGGGCCGCATTTACACTGCGGGCCGCAGGTTCCCCACTTCCCACAACTGTTCTAGAGCAAAAAAAGTTGCACTGAACTTATTAGAATTCATTTATACCCTGGAGCTTTCTATGAAAACCTTTTAAAGCTACATTCTTGTGCTGTTTTTTGGCAGTTTATAAGCAGATGGTTGTGTTTCATTTTCTAAATGATGCATTTTGCATCGGTTCCCATCGAATCTTATACGAACGTACGAAAAGCAGCAAACTTATCTTCAAAGTGATTTGTGGTGCATTTATAACGTACAGGTTCTGGTTCCAAACAAATAATTTGCAAGAAGAAATATGTTTTGGTTGTTGGTAAACAAATGATGTCGATTTCGATAAGCAAAGCGCACCCGCAAAGCTAAAACTTTTGAAAACTTTATTTAACTTAGTACTGTACTTTTACAATTAAACGTTCAGATGCAGTGTAGCGCCTTGAGTTTGCATCTCATCGGCCTGGGCCAGCCATGAACAAACGTTCTTATTTTCTTCGTCAGCTTTAAATGGTATGAAAAGTTACGAGTAGCACAGACCATCCGACATTGTGTAGGACTCTGTCACGTGACCCTCAGTTGAATATCAAAATGTAAAAAGTAATTATATGTTTTGACCAGTTAAACATCGTTTGCGTTTGCGTAGGCCAATGTGATATTTTAGTTGTTGTTCAAGACCTTAAGTATAAAAGGAATCATTTTAATCAAAGACTTTTGCACTTCAAAAGCAGTACGACAGCAGTTATACTGAAACTGAACATTTTGCATCTATGAGCTTTGCGCCAAGTAAAACTGTCGATATTAATCCAAACGAAAGCGTGACCTTCAAAAACTTATAGTTTGCTGGAAGTTATCCATTTAACTTGCAACTTCCTACAGGTTATTGAGAATGTTGAATTGTAGAAAAATACAAGATATCTCCTTGAAAGGAGTTGATGAGTAAATTGTGATACGGCTTACTTACGGTGGTGGATTTAAGGGGAGACAAGCGCGGCACTTGCCCCATGCCCCCTTTTTAGGGGCCCCTCGAGGTCTTTCGCGCATACATTTTCCTCATTTCTGGTGAAACACTTGTCATCCACTCATATAATACCTTCCGAAGTAAGTAATCTGCTTTCAAAGGGGTCCCAACAGAAGCTGTAATGTATAAGTACTCTGCTTTCAAAGGGCTCCCACCAGCATCTCTAATGTGTAAATAAGCAAAAGGTTCAAACCAACTTCAACATCTTTAAGAAAACTGGGAAGATGTGCCATACTACTCAAGTTTGTAAAATGAAGTTGATCAATCCATGCTTTTAGAACTTTCATATTTTTACCAAGGATTTGTTTTTTATGTGCCTGAGTTGAGAAGGTCAGAAACATTTCTGATTTATTGTGATTTTGTGCCTTTGTGAACACCTCCAATCAGAAAGTGAGACAACACGCAGTTTTTATTGCAGTGACAACAGGACATGTTTTAATTTATAGGACATTCTATTATTCGTTTACAAAAGATTCTTTGCAGTTGTTCTGCAAAAACTATTTGTTAATAAGCAAGGCTACATTCATACTTCTTACCAGATAGCAGAAACAGCATTTTTGTTGAGTATTATAAGCAGTCATTTGTTACTGTTACTTCATGCATTTTAACGGCATGATTTGAATTTGCCCATGCTTGAAACCACAGGTTATTTGAAGCTTGACTAGTAACTGGTTGGTTTGAGGTAGACTTGCTAGGTAATGTTAAACCATCTTTGCCAGCTCTTAACTATCATAACCCTTTTTTCTTAACATATTTTAGCAACTGTGTAGCCGACTTTCTGCAATAACAATATTTGCAAAAAGGTATATGATATTGATGAATTATTTTCTACCTTTGCACATTTTTCAAACAACTAGTGTCAATACAAGATGAGGTCAGCTGTGACTCATCTAGTATCAAAGCTTTTAAAGAATGTCACAGGTGTTGGATGCTATTGCATGTGTGTCATGTTCTTGAATATAGGTAAGAGGATGAAATTTAAATCAAATTTAGTGTTTTGAATCTGCTTGGCTGTTGCCTGTGGTTTCATGGAGTCTCTTAAAGACACAGCTGTGAACAAAGGAAACCAAGCACTTTTTCAGGGGGTAAAGTGTGTTATAAATTTTCTAGTTTATTGATAGTGTATGCAGAGAAATGGGGCGCAAAACTAGATAAGTGGGGGGGCGATGTCACTCTTCCGAACTTTCAGTACTTTTGAAGTTCTGTATCATGAACACCTTTTTGCATTTTCTGTTTTGTCCGTTGTGCCGTAGTCTCAGGAAGGTATCCACATTGACCCGCATATCTCTTTCCTAGGCTTGATCAAAAGGTCTTATCACGGTTGGCTGAATATGATGACGTCGTCAGAGCCCCCTTTTCTGCCTTGCCTCGGGCCCCCGCAACTCTAAAGTTCACCACTGCTTACTTGTTCCCAATTTTGATTCCTGACAGTTGGTGAAAGGTCCATTTTCATGGATAAAATCCGCTTGGGTTAGAAGTACAGGTTGGCTGAAAACACTCCCGAACGTTTAAGGAAGCTCATAAACTATTCAGGCAGAGGAGCTATTCGACTTCATTCGCAAAGGATTTTTGCACCTACTTGACACCGAAGTGTCGTGGATGGACAAAAAGACGAAAGCTTATGCAAAAAGAAAAGCGAAAGCTATTAAGCGTGACATCGGTTACAATCCTGAGTTGTACAAGAATGTTGCTCACCTTGATCGGGAATACTCGCACGTAAGTCGCAAGCTGAAAAAACGTTTTGTGGGGTATGTGAGTAAGAGTTGAGAATATGCCTTGTAAGTAGGTAATGTTTTTTACTTCATTTAGCATGAATGTGGCTAATTCTTTGTCTAAAAAAGGCTCGTTACAATTACGATAGTGTTTTCATGAGGTAATGTATTTGGTTTGTAAGATATGTTAAAGATAGCGCTCGTTAGCGAGCGTTATGCTTTCGCTTGTCAACTCTTGCTTATTTACACCTGTGTCGAGAACGTTTTAGTCTTAACCGCGTTCGTTGATTTCTCATGGCAAAGTGGTTTGCAGCAATATCTTCTGAACAGACCTGAATTAACATTTCAGGAAAAAGCCAAGCGTAGTCACACATTTTATCATACCACATCCTCAATAAAAGATAAACAGAAACCAATCAGACCTGTCAATTTCCGCAGCTGAACGTCTCACTATATGATTTCTTCGGAAACGTGGTAAGAATTTTGACCACAATCTCTCAAAACAAGTTCGCCTTGCTCGGCGAACCGGTGAATACAACACTTGACCAATTCCAGCAAAGGCCGACTATGGTCAACGCTTTCTACAGTCCATCAAAGAATACAATAAGTAAGAAAGTGTGGATGATCGTATCTAGTTTGTGGAAAATATCCGAAAAATACAAGAACATTAGGTTAGTTCGTTTAATCTACTTCACTACCCTGCTTCACTACATCCTCAAAAATATAACGCCAAACAAACAAATTAACAGTCACTCAAGCTTCACCAGGCCTCCAATCACGGTCAACGGTAAATTATTATTTTCTTCTGGTCTAGCATCTTCAACGATATTTGTTGTAACATCTAGCATCTTCAACGAAATTTGTTGTCCACTATTACCTGAATTCCAGACGCTCACGTTTTATGAAGTTGAAAAAAATAAGTCAGCTCTACCTTGCAGACAAGAGGTTGTATGTAGTTTTCGTTTGGAGAAAAATTTTATTGTCCTCCAACACCTACATTTTTATTTTTTTCGTAAAGCATCTAACCGGTAACATCTGCTTGTTTGATTTTGTGGTCTATAAATGCTGTGCCTCTTTTTCGTACTTTTGGAATAACGAGCGGTTGGGGCATACTTTGTATAAGGCCGTCTGTCATCCAAAGGAGGAGAGAAAATTGCTAAGAGTCTGCGCCATGGGTGAGCAAACGTTTGAATGCCAGGCCACATCGGATTTTGAAGTTCAACAATGGGCTGGATCGTGACTAAATGAATGGAGTGCTTGTGTGAAAAAATATAAATATGATGTAAAAACATAAGCTTTATAATATAATTTGAACATGTTCGTTGGGTCGGATTGAAAAACGTAACAGGACGCGTGTGGCTCGTGGGTCGTATTTTGTCCATACCTGACCTACGCCATCTTCTTTGTTGGCCTAACACGTGTTGTGCTATAGTTTACATAGTTTTTATGACAACGAAAAACTTGACCTTTGTACCGGCATGTAATCGATGGCCATCACCATAATGATCACTAAAAATATGCAGACATAAAAAGAGTTCGAAAAAACATTTACCATTTAAGATTATTCAGGAAAAAATGCGAGTTGAAATAAAGGTTTTACATAATATTTGATACACGTATAAAATAAAGTCGGTAAGCATTTCGGGACGGAAAAACTATTGGGTATTTACTTATACGGCTACTATTTCTAACTTTTATTTTTCAGCTCTGCCTGCAGGAGAAATGCAATATCCATTTTACTGGGGAGACAAGTTTCCTCGGCAAGTTTTCATTGTATTTTTGTAACTTATTAACAAAAACATAAATGTAAATGCTTTTTCTAACTCGAAATTTTTGGTGAAAACACCTGTTACTTGCTAACATGGGCAAAACCTTGACCTTGCAAGGGAAACATTCATTTTCTCGACATTCTATAACGTTTTGCAGGATGTTCCAGTTTGGTGGAATCGGAACCATTCTTGGCCATGAACTGACTCATGGATTTGACAACGAAGGAAGGCAGTACGGCATAAATGGCCACAAAAAATTGTGGTGGTCACACAAATCCCTGGCTCAATTCAAAAAACGTATTCATTGTATGGCTAACCAGTACAGCAACTTCTTCTGGGAGACAGCCGAAGAAAATGTTAATATTTAATTTTTAAGTGATTTTATTTATTTTATATGTGCTTCAAATTCTTGTCTGACGTACAAAAATGCTTGTCATCGTAAACTAAGTTTTAATATTACTGGCGACAAATCACAAACGCAGAAAATACAAAAACATGATGCGCGTATTGATATCTGAAAAAACATCTCGTGAATTGCTTTTTATGTAGGCGGAAATGAAATTACGAGAATGTGCATAAAAAATTTTTACAACTTTTCGAAAGTATACGTAATATACTTTATAAAAGTGCTTTTCAAGAAAAAGATTGGATTTTCATAAAATAAGCTTTTTTATATATTTCCTTTTTCAATTAAGTATTATTACTTACTACACTTTTTGTTAGTTAAACTTCAATTCATGAGCACCAATCTGCTTTTCCTGGCAAGTAAAGCAAATATAGTCTTTACTCAAACGTATTCCACGTCGATACATTTTCAATGGGCCACTAACATCGTGTTTTTTAAAGATTATGATTTTCTAATAAACAAAATACAGCTACATATAATTGTTTACAAACAGATAAATGACTAAACACACAACAAGAACTAGCAGGGTTGGGGAGTCGGAGGTAAAATGTCCGACTCCGACTCCAACTCCGATCCTGACCTTTCCAAAATTTCCGACTCCGGCTCCCGACTCCGGCCCCGTAACATACAGTGAATGACGTTTGGCTGTCTCGCTGTTTCAACAAACGTTTCTTAAGAAATTGTGCCATTTCAACAGGAATTCCCAACTTAGGAGTGTGATGCAAAATATCATCCAATTGTACTTTCGGTGTCGGCGTCGGACAAAAAAATCCGACTCCTAGTGTTGCTAGGAATCCGACTCCGGCTCCACCCAAAAATCTCCGACTTCGACTCCGCAACCCTGTTAGCTAGACTTCAGTGCGCAATAATCTTTTCTATATAAAATGAGCAGTACGAGAAGTATTTTTTTCAACACATCATTGCACAGTAGCATTAGCTGCGAAACTGTAGTTCCAGCATAATAGCCATAAAAAGCTGGTAAGACGCTTCTTTTGAAGCGACATCGAAATAAAAGAAAACTGTGCAAAGAAGGCAAACTCGTTAGCTATTTGATTTACTGCGTTGAACATTGGAAAACATCAGCTTAAACTTATTCGCAATCCGCGCAATGCCAATGAAAGCACTTTCCCGCCTGCAACACCGAACGAGTCAAAATCTCCTACTGTAAGTGTAACGGTGAAGTGCCTTGATTTGGCTTGACCTCTGTCATGAACCCAATAGTATCTTTAGCTTAGCAAGCTTGTGGAGACGAGTTTCACGTAGCTCCAGCAGTGAATCCGTCGTAACACAAGTGGCCCAAGGAGCAATGCAGGCCTTGCCAGTTTTTTTGCTTTTGTTGCCGATCAGAGGCTTTCCTTTTAGTTTTATATCTGATTTTCTTTCCCAGTCCCTTAATTTGTTTTCAGTTGGATGGTGAGAAAACATTAGGGGAAAACATCGCTGACAACGGAGGAATTCGAGAATCTTTTGCTGTGAGTCAAAATGTTTATATTCTAACATCACCTATCACTGACTACTACCTGTATTTTCAATGACGATTGTTTGCTATTTTCATTGGAAGAAATGCTTTCCATAAAAGGAGGTGTTGCTGTTTTGAATTTAGGGCGTACCATCGTTTGACCACGACATTCTTCTGGTGGTCCATAACATAGAGTTAACATGCACTCACTCCTGTTTGGCAGGGCTATCACTTCTGGCTCAAGTCAAAGAACCTCACAGGAGAGCAGCTCGAGCCAACCACAGGCTTCACCAACGACCAGATGTTTTTCATTGGATTTGCAAACGTGAGAAACCGGTTTTGATAATGAGCGGGAAAAGGCAGCGAGCCGATGAAGCACTTCACCTTAAAGTTATATTTAATTCCGCAGCTTGTTCCATGCATGAAACTAATACAAATTTCAATACCTGTTGTTTTAACTTTGTCACTTTTTCTTAAGCCTTCGTATTTTTACCTTCCATAGGCAATTAAGTAAGTCGCAAATGAATGATTAGTTTGTTTGAAGACATACGCAAGTAAGTGAAAATGTAACGTCTCAACCAGCAGTTTAAGCTTTTTCTGAGAAATGCAAAAAGCCAGATGTGTGATATAAGTTGATTGATGCATTCCACTGCATCAAACATATCAAACTCAAGTTTCGAAAACCTTGTTTTTCTGCAAGAGTCAAGCTATCAGCAGCTTATTTGAGGTGATGCCGCCGGATTGGGAAATACTTCCTTACTTTTTGTATGAGCACTTAGCTTTTTTATTCCGACTTTTCAATTTAATTGTCATCTTAGTTCCATTCGTTGATAAAAAAAGCTGACAAAAGCTTTTGAAAGCCTGTGCTGATCGGATAGGTTCATTACACACCAGAGTGTCTGTCAACTTTTATAAGCGTACAAATCTTTCAAAAACGCGTTGATTTAGCTACTTGTTAGTACAGCCCTCATCATTTTTTTTCAAAAGTTTAAATTTATTTAAATACTTACAACCTATCTGCAGAGATTCTCCAAATAGTAAATTTTGACAGCCATTTAACGCTAAAATTATTTCTGACTCATCTCTTGCAGAGGCAAATGACACATTATATCTTTAAAAGGAAGCGGAAGTGAGACTCCTTCATGTAATTCCCACAAGGAAACATTTGTTACCATGATGTGGTTGGGAAGTAATACGGAGTGACCATCACTGTAACTTTTAAAATATTTTCAACGTTTTTTTCAAAATCAATGTTTTCATCGAAAAAAATACTTTCAATTTTTTACCTTGTGAATGGGTTGGCTTGGTTCTGTTTGAAAAAAGTTTTATAACAGGGCATTTTTTGTTTCACGTTTAGCAAAACTGATTTTATTCTTTTGTAGGTTGTGTTGTTTGAACAATTAGGCAATTATTCCCAAGTTTTAGCATACCTAGAATCACTGGTTAGTCACATAAGTTCAGGTTGTGATTTCTTCAATTTCAAACCAGTGCAAACATTTAAAAATTAGAACAGATCTTTGCTTCGGACGCAAACTTGTTGTTGCGCAAACGTTACGCTATGTGATCGATTTTCAGCCAGAAGTAGTGGCAGAGACAGTTAATTGTTGCTTTCACTTTAGAGATATTGCCATGGATAGAAATGAACGTCTTGAGATGCAAATGGAAGAAAAGCAAAACTCAGTGGTTATGAAAGTGATATTTTGATAGCCCCTGACACTAGTTGGCGCAACAGCCAATATCACGGCAGCCAGCCCCGCTTTATGATAGGTTTGTCCAAACCATTCACCGCCTCTGAGGAATGATTTTGTTCCATTGGTTGCTTTGACACAAGCTAAAATTTTTTTGACAGGACCGATAGTAATGATCTTTACTGAATGTTCTTGCGTGGCTTATACTGAATGCGGATTGGAACAATTTCTTTCATAAGGAGAGTTATTTGTTGTGTCAGAAAAAAACGTAAGCTAGAAGCGTTGATTCCTTTTACAAACCGTAAAACAGCATTTGCAATCCCATTGACGGGAATCAATAATATGGACATCAACTGACTTCAAATTGATATGAAAAAGAGGAAAGGAATCCACTAGCTAGGGACTTTAATATTCTCATCATGCACAGTCTAACTTCGTAACTTCTTTCTCAGGTTCGATGCGCCAAATTCACCAGAAAAGGCGCAGTCAGTGCAGCTGCTTCAGATGTTCACAGCCCGGGAAGGTTCAGGTATGTGCAGTATTTTCTGATCGCACATTTTTCTGATGCGATGGTTATGCGTATGCGCAGTAACTACTCTTTGATAAACAGTCCCAAAGCGGCTGACGCAGCATCAATAAGCGGGCTTCAAAAAACATTTAAAGAGTTTCAACTTCATTAACCAAATGTCGAAACGAATTCACTGCGAAGTCTGCTTTGATTTCAAACCTGTCAATGATTAAACACGAACACCAGCGCAGTAAATGCTTAGAATCAACTGACTATCACATTGAACGATTGAATTATAAATGGTATCCGATATTTTCAAGGAACTGCTACAGGATTTGAGTTCACAGATTCTTTCCCTGATTCGATGCCAGGTACTTGGGCAGCATGCACCAACATATTTTGCTGAGCAAATGAAACACGCTGTCAGAAGGCGAATTTGAACGCGATAACCTCCTCCATATACAGGAGTGCGCGTGTTACATGACGATTGCAAAATGTCTGCGTCAATAAATTTGCGCCACCATCATTTTGTGGCAACGAATAAGTAAATAAATTTTGTGACAAATGAAAGCACGTGAGAAAAGAATTGATCCAATAAGTTTTGCAGAAACTGAACAAACTTATTCGATGATAAAGAAAAGTTATTTTCATGACAGCTCAACTCACTGATTCAACTCGAGTCGCGATGACGTGCGAAGCTAAATTAATCGATTTTCGAATTTTGTGGTAAAACAATCCACTTGAACCGAAAACAAAAGCTTTTCACTTTACACTATCCTATTCGCAACATTTGCAGCGTTTCTAGGTGGCTACGGTTGTTTTCTGATATTGATTGTTAATTTGTTTTTGTTTAAGATGTGGAGGGGGGAATACTTAGCGCAGACAAATAGTAGCGCGAGGCTCGTCCGATCACTTGTCACAATCGATGCATCTACTTAGAATTAAACCTACCTGGTCAATGGTTTGACTCAACTTGAACCAAAGCTTCTTATAACCACATCGGCTCGAATCAGGCGCGCAATGTATTGTTTCAAACTCGACTCAAATTGCTAATCCTTGAAACCTGTTAGCTTGTAATGCGTGCTACGCAAACTTCACCTCGTGGACAATTATATGATATGACCATAAGAGTTTGAACATTTCTAGGCAAGCTTTCCAGCTCCATATTAATGTTTTGTCTTTTGCATGTATGAAGCAAAAAATGTTGAGTATACGATGAACAAAACTTGGAAAAAAATAACGAAAAAATGAAATTATTTTGATGGCGACTTACGGCATTAAAGACTAACAAGTGTTGCGATTTGTCAGAAGGTGATAAAAGTTTTGAAAAAGTTTGATAAAGTAGTCACAGCATGAACAAGCATTAAACAAAGAATGCGCTTTTTCATCTAGAACACCAATAGCCAAACAACATAAAACCAATAACAAAACGACTTCGTCGCATTACCTTGTCAGTTATTCGCAAACGTCCCCCATACAATAAAAGAATTTCCGTAACTACAAAAAATATGTCTGTTGCGAGCATTTGCAGACTAAATGGCTGCCAATAGACATACGTTTTTATCTAGTCACATCCTTAGGTATAGTTAACAGCACATTTCCAACGCTCCCGTTTAAGCGCAATACCATTATGTTGCTAAAAAAGCACCAAGGTTGAACCATGGTATGATATGACGAACGTGTTGTTCGATAAATGTTATGATACTGTTTCTTGCTACCAGAAAATGTGTTTTATCGTGTCGTACAGCCAACATTTTATCGTGTCGTATAGCTGGTCGTATAGCCAACATACCTATAAGAACGCTTAGTTCTTGAATTGTGTGTTGGCACTGTACAGCAGGCTAACTTTTTGAATTATCACGTTTTAAAGCAATTGAAGTAAAGGAGGAAACTAAAGCTTTGCAGAAATGAATTCATTGAAATTTTTGTCAGTAAAAAGAGGTCATACCTGTTTGGTATTTGAAAGCACCAACCCACACCTTGCTGATCAAAACGGGGATATTCTTGCGCATTCTATGTAATTCGAGAAAAATACTTTTAACAGCTAATGTTTATATATTTCATCATGTGCAAAGCGTTGTCCATGTCACTTCAGCCATATTTTCAAAACGTTAGTTTCTTTCATTAAGGTGCGTAACTGCATTTCACAATAGGAACAAAATCTAATTTATTCATTTTACTCATGTTGTTTTTGCTTTGCCCTTCCATAGGTTGCTTTTTGACGCATAACATAACGACCGAAGTGCACAAAGCGTTTTACAAATTCGATGTTTTCCACAGCTCGTCCGCTGCACATTTGCCATGGGAATGTTGATATCATTGCTAAATTTAGTGCGTTCTGGCTTTAGTTTAGAGCAGCCATTTCAGTTTTTAAGGGAAGAACAATATTTAGCCACTCCCTGAGGAAGCAAAGATTTTGATTGTTTTTAAAAGACATCTGTGTTTGCCTCAAACTCTTTGTATTTGTGTTGCTGCTTGATCTCAAAAAGATGTATTTAGTAACAGCTTCGTCAGCCATGATGATCGTTTGCACCGCTAACTGTTATTTTTTCTGGTATTTTTCTGGTAATTTATTCCAAAAACGACTCTGAAGTCTACTAACTTCACACAAGTTACGCGACAAGCATTCTTTATTTGGGAGTAATATCACTCCACCTGATGGCAGGTACGTTCGCGCTAGCTAGACAGCTGCTTTTTACAAATATGTCATCGATTCTCATACCTTATGATGAAATAGGCCTTTGATGATGGTCCTCACTTGGTGGAATGAGCAAGCTCATCATCATTTCAGGAAAAAAGCTTCTATGCCGTTCATCTTTGTGTAAAAAAACAGTAGTTCTGTTTCAACAGCGACGTTTTCATTCAACGTACCACCAACATGTTGTTGGGAATTATTATTCATGACGAAACGACGGAAATACCCACATCGCCATAACCATCCATATTCGACCATTGCGAGTCGGATTTTTTTCTTGTTACAGCAGAACATTCACGCACTAACAAAAGACGTGCTAGACATACTGTACTACCGTTTCTGTTTGAGCAAAACATAAACCACCAAGCTATCTTACCAGTTAAAGCCAATACGATTGAATTCTTCACTGAACTGATACAATGACTTGTTTTTACAAGTACATGTTTGCCACGAGTGTGCGCAAAGTACACATTATAACTGTCAATAGATTCGATCATTTTGTGTATGGGTCTGCCTCTTCTCACCGCTGAAAATTTAGTCAAAAGGTGACATGAAATTATTAATGTTTGAACAAAAGATTTCGCTAAGAAGCTTTTCACCAGGAAATCAAAAGCAAATAATATTTTTATTGATGCGATCAGCTGTACACACACAACAGATGTCGGACAAGTTACAGCATGCAACCTTTTTCAATACCTAAGCACGCAAGTTCGCATTGTCACAAAGTGTGTGTAGAATTACAGTTGAATTACCACATACAATATGATGTATAAACAAACAGCTCGTAAAGCGACCACAGGAATCTTTCCACTCCACAGATGTGTTTGACGAATTCCGGGTCATTTTACGATGCGCCGGATGATTTACAGGTTTTACAGCACAGTTCCGAACCGGAGTAAAGCAAACACTGTCTCTAATGCTCCATGGCGCCAGTGTCTGATGAGTCTAACTTTGACTGCGAGTTCAGCGAAAGAGCAGGAGGCGCAATTGCTGAGAAGAAAATTGTTTCATGCTCTAAACTTTTTGTTTTTCGAGCAACATAATTGTGCAGAAAATTATAAATCAGAAAAGGTTGTTTTTAATAAAATCTTCTTACTGCAAAATAACACACATGAACGTGCTCTGCTATTTATTTGCAGGGTCATTGGATCTCTTCAGAACTTTCAGAAATTCTCCAAAACCTTCAACTGCCCAGTCGGTTCATTTATGAACCCTGTCAAGAAATGCGTCGTATGGTAACTGCAGCCTATAACCAAGGCCGCAGTGTTTCTCTTCATTAAAAATCACTTTGCCGATCGCGCAACTGCTCATCTGTATTAGGTCGTTTATGTGTGTACTGTGGTTCTCAGTGCTGAATGCGTCAAATTGGTATTACAAGTTTCTAAAGATCATTTTCTCGACGTTGAAGATACATCCGCCGTTCAACCTCAGACATACAATTTATATTCAAAAAACTTCAAGGAGCTTAGAAAAATTTGTTTGTCACGTTTCCTTGAAGGCGACATGGAGCTGAGAAATTTTTGCACTAATAGAAAAATCTGCAGGAACGTGTGTGAACAACAAGAAACGACAAAAGTTGTCTGTCCACAATTTTAGTCCAGATATTGAAGCATGAAACTACGCTATAAACACTATTGAACTGTCAATCAAACTTCCACAGCGAATTAAATGCATGAAAAATCACTTTTAAAAATTAGGTTGCAACTTCTTGGTTTTGTTTCTTTTCGCGTTTTTTGACCTCCACGAAAAACCTCTTGCAAAAAGCTATGGAAAAATAAAATGAAATTTCAATCACCTTTCGTGAAACTTCAGTTGGCAATTCCTCCAAGGGAGTAAGTGCTAGCGTAAGTCATGGTAGGTCAGAGAAGTAAAATACAATGCGAGTGAAAAACTTAATTAGACAAGATATCTCATTTAGTGAAGGTTTCAACCAATAGGTTATTAACCTGGAACGAAGATGTTGAAAAGTATTGGGGCAAAAGAAAGGTCAGAGAAAAGAAATTCTGAAGCTGATATTCGTTTATTCAGAATCGATGAGCGTTACGGGATGATGGGTTTCACATCCGACAAAGTAGATTTTTATCTTTTTGTGTAAAACTGGACTGTTTAGGAAATAAACTGCACTTAAGTGCTAAGATAACAAATTTTTTTTGTTTTAGTTAAGGTAGTACTCCGGTAAAACAGGGTCTTTCTCTCACAGGGCAATCGTCAGAAACTTTTTTTTCAAACGTATCTTATGGGCAAATATCATTAAACTGCATAACAACTCAATAAGGAACAGTCTTTCTCTATCGTTTTTCACAACCAAATACCAGTGGAATGTAAAGCTAAACTTCCCAAATGGAAGCTTCAGCTTCCTTCATTTACGGGACTGTAAAACAAGGTAACGAAAATAGTAGATTCTGGAACATGTTATCAAATAACATAAACGATTATCGACAAAGCTGAAGGTATCAGCAGATTTCTAAAACTTTTTAATTGATTTTATTGAGTTTATTATCAAACTTTAGACCTCCCATATTGTGTTCTTGTGTACAACTATGGCATCGCTCATCTTAAGTTGTTTGTAACAATCGAAAATGAAGTATTAATTGGGTGTGGCTAAAATGCAAGTTCGTTGTAATGCTAGCAGTTTAATGAGCTCTAACATGAAGCAAATCAGTAGATCAAGGACGTTTTTCACATTTCATCTATTTTCTATAATAAAAGTGCACTCGATAGCAAGCACAGGACTGGGCGAGGTAAATGCAGGCCAGAAGCATTCTTGTGAAATAAACAACGAGCATAAATCAGACAGTGGCAGATAACATCGTAAGCTATTCCTACACTCAGTAATCGCCAGGTTGGCAGTTCTGAGCATGAAGCCCACCTACAACACATCTTGTTGCTGCAGTTCAGGAATGTGACGCCTGCCAGAGCTTCAGCTATTCATCAAATAGTCTTTTTAAGGGGAGACTGAGATCTTCATCCATGCAAGGCAATCATTCTCGTTATGGGGAACCAATAACCAGGTGAGGAGTCTTCCCCACTCTATCTCTGTATTTGAACCTAACCCCAACGTACTGGACACGCCTTTACTTGGGACAGTCTAAGGGCTGAAAAGCGCGGTTTACTGATGACTGGCCAAATCAGGGACACTAATCCTTGCCTTGGCTTGCTTTGGAAAATTTCTCAAAGAGATCATTTTCTCTCGTAAACGTTCTTCCATACTACCAATATTATAAAATAACTCCAATAAGCACAGATTAGCTCTAATCGAATTCTTCTTCCCTGCCAAATTGAAATCTCCAAAGAGGCCCTAATTTCAGTTTCTCTCGCAGACTCTAACTTCAGGCACTGCGTTACCAATCACTTAAGGCAATATGCAAATGCTCCCAACAAAGCCTTTGAACATTCACCTTATTTTCTACTTGCGGACATGTGCGATTGGAGCACCTCTGCATGTTAAAACAGAAAATCAACTGTTTTAACTAAATTTTTCCAAACCGGATTTGAAACAAATTTTATTGGACACGAATACAAGCTAAATTTTAACTTTTAAGAGGGGTCTAACAAAAAACAAACAAAAAATTTGAGATAAATCTTGTTGCACAAAGTTTGTTCGTAGATAAACAAAAACGATAAGGGGTGATTGCTCAGCGAGTAAACTGCAAACTGTAAACCTTTTTAGGGTCCATTACCTTCAAGAGGAAGATAAAGTGTTGACCTCTTTACTGCGGAAAATATGTTATTTCGCAGCCTGTTTTGACCAAAACCTAGTGGCTGTTCCCCAGAAACTATCATAACATGATATGTAGCTAATTCACATGCACCTGGTAAATTTGAAGATTTTTTCAGATCGATGAGCGTTCAGCAGGCGTTCTGGTCAGTGCACAATCATATGCAAAACCAGCACGTGCTACTTAAGCAAAAGTGCCACAAGCGTTGCAGTCACCTTGAACATATTATTGTGAATACTGATTACTATGGTCAAACCGATAAGAAATCACTTGTCAGAAAACCAGATTCAAAATGCAATGCTTTTTAATGTAACAAAGTGACCCTGGCTTGCTTTTTTGCAAGACATTTTGTGTAAGGCTCAAAGTAAACAATCAACGATTTCGATATTGTTAACTGGCAACTGCCGTGTTTTGGTCAAGGTGCACGCTGGAGCTGGTCTAGTTAAGCGTACTGTGGCCAAGTTCACTGAACAGATTAACCTTCAGCAGTCCAGTGAAGACTGACCGGAAAAATAAGCGTTGGCACTTTATTCGTAAAATTGATCCTCGAAACAACATTGACAGTTTGCTCGTCCTACTTTTAGGTTAATCTGTGATCCATGTTACCTCACTCGGAGTGTTAGTAGTGAAAATAAGTCAATTGCAATAGTTTTATTATTTTCAAAGTGAGCAGGTTGTGCTGTGCTGGCTACTTTTAAAACACGTGCACCTCTATTTAGCATATTCGATGAAGACGCAGGCAATCTCCTAATTACTTGGTTCAAATGGCTTCATGAAAACTACTCGAGATGCTAATAAACAGGTGAAAAACAAGTAACGATCTGCACAGGGTGCAAAGTCAGTGTTTGTTTCCAGGAGATTTTAGACGCCGGTGAAATGTCCGATTGGTCAGGCTGAGCAAAAGCACACTCAGTAAACTGCGTTTTGGTCAGATCAAACATGCCATCCTCTTCGTTAGCAGCCAACCACGGCAATCCAATTTGTTTGGCGACCAGCGCAGTGACGTGTTCATAATGGCAAGTTCGGTTTGCGCAAGCTTGAGCTTGATGAGTTCAGATATCCCGCGGACATTAATGCAACGTAGCCAAGTACTGGCCGATTGTTTGAATAACCACAATGCCGGGCACATCTGTTCTTTGTGACCGCTTGAATAGAGTGCAACTCTATCGTGTTCAACCTCTCTAATGCCCTTTATCGTTGTTTTTGTCTCTTGGATAAATTTAGGAAGCAACCAAAACTAATAGAGAAGAGTGTAATTCAAATAGTCAGGGATGAAAATCCAGTTTTGAAAAAAGTTTACCGGCTTTTGTTCCAGTCAAGATGAATATGCTGAACGTTTTAAACTGCGTCTTATACTGCTAGAAGGATGTATGACAAAAGAAGAGTAAGGTCTTCCGTTTCATCAATTTTTTCCTGTTGATTAAAAATACTTTGGCTAGCGCCACGCTATCCTTTTTCTGAAAGTTGACTCTCACAAGCAGAGCAAATCACATAAAAGCTATGTCAACTGATTTTTCAACATCAACCAAACGAAACTAAATGCGGTCGAATTTTTTTCTTATAAAGACAAAATCCAACCTCGATCATCGATTTCCACAATTAAGCAAAGGCGATTTTTGCAAATTTTTGCCTTTGTGGCAACAGTAGCTGAGATCCTGTTTCGTGTCAGTGAAAGCGCAAATAGTTTTTCTAGGTTTAATTTTCACCTTATCTCAAGAACTGCCAACGCAAACACACAATTAGGCCTCCTTATCAAAGATTAAGGTGCACCACAGCAATCTTACCAGGAATGAATGAGAATGTTCCTGAATATTACGATGACAAAACCACATTGAAAATTGTTATGCCATAGTCTCTGAGAAGGAGATGGAATTCTTGCAGGATGTCATCGCTTCGTCCAATATACAGGCGCACGCAGGAACCACTTTGTTAACTTTGCCAGAAGAACAACACAATGCTCATTTGGTTTGATCCAATGATATATTTTTCGATTCCTCAATGTGCACAAATCTAACTTCACTGGAAATTTTTTAAGTTCATATTCGCAACAGGAGAATTGTTCATTAAACCAAAGAGGTCGTCTGCACATCACCTCAGATTCGTTTAAACTTTTGCATACGGTTGGCTGCCAACTTGCACGCACATTTTTTGTGCTGTTTAGAAAACAGAAGTTTTTCAAGCTTTTCTCACAACAACACCTTGGCGTCCAAAGCAAGGCTGTATCTTGTGCTTCCAGAGGGTGGTGTATTGCGCCTCACACGTCGCGCAAGAACCTTTAACTTTTAACCTTTGACATAAAGTACATTTTTAGAGTATATTGTTTGTCATATTGTTCTTTAACCCCTGAGAAGGTGAAAATCATGTATTACGAACCAAAGCATCTTCTGTCGTATTTACACAAGTGGTTTGCAGACAATAGCTGAATTTTTATGTTGTTACTGAAACTGCAGTCATCGCCAGCTATGAATAAATCCTAAAATTCCTTTCCGTCCGCAAATGGAATAGGATTTACATTTATGTAAAAAGAACTGTACTACAACATTTTTGTACATGAGTTATTGATGAATGATTTGTAGTGGGAGAACAATTTTTTGGTTGAAAACAGGGGTGCGGTAACTTACCAGCAATAATGGAGCATTCGACCCGAAAAAGCTAATAGAGATTAACTGAAGCTGTTATTCAGATCCACCAACAAAACTATCTATACCCCCAAAAAATTGTCTTTCCATTGTTTTCAGTTTTGCTTTTTTTCCGGAAATACAGTGATCGGCATTAAAGTTGGCGGTTTTCGAAAAACAACAAGAGTCATCACTGACTCTAAAAAATTTGTATGCCAAAAACATTTTTCCATTCCGGTGATAGCGCCACGTGAGTCCCATAATCATCCTGAATCCTTCTGCAGAATGACAGGAGTCTTCACGAGCAGAAAAGCGACATCTATCATCTTTATTTCTTTTTCTCTGTCATGGTATTTTCTGCATCGCAGAAGCCGAGTTGGATGCGGAACCAGTCAGACGACATAAGCTGGAATTACGGGTTTTAGTTGATGAATGAGGCAGAAGAGGTTGGCCTCGAAGGCTAGAACAAGTGCTGTTTCGGCATGTGTGCAAAATACCAAAGGAGTTCAGAACCGTCCGTACCAGTTCTATATATAGCTTGAAGTCGATCGTTAACGCGGGTTTATCCATTTACACGACCAGACGGCAACCAAGCACAAGCCACCAGTAAATCGTTGCTTTATTGTGAAGGGCGGCAAATTTACATAAGATTGGGTCAAAATCGACCTGATTTGTGAGGAGAGTGTGTTTTTGTACTATGGGATTCGTGTCTGGAGACAAATATAATAATAATACTAAAATTGCTTTCGATCTCAAACATCATTCTGACTTGGCTCAAGGCGCAATTCCGGTTTGAGGATTTAGTACAAAGACAACGTCTTAACAAATAACAAATCAGCGTCAGTTTTAGATTTTCTTGTAGATTTCCTGTCCAATAGTAAGCATTGTTCATGCTTTCAACGACAATTTTTTCAATCAAAGCCGCTGTAGCCATAGCAAGTTTGGCTATTTTACTTACTTTCAACGTGTTCATGCAAACCCTAAAATAGAATGTAGCGTCTGGTCTAATAAAGTTTTACTATGTTGCTGGCATAGAGCAGATCGAGCTTGTATTGAAGTTTAGTCACACACACTATAGCTTAAAAAACTTTTAAAGTATTGTTAGATTACAAACCTGTTGCACAACGGGAAGTGTTTACAAGAGTGCAAGTATTCTAAGCTGCTAGGTGGGGCTCGCGTCAAGTTTGAATTAATCCGTTTGACTTATGCTATTGTCAGCACAAGCTGCGAGTCGTTGGGTTACAAAACATTTTATCAATCAGTGTATCTAACCCTTCTTCAAACGTTCTAACAACTGCCATAAGGCAATTGGAAGAAGAAATGAAGTAGAATAAAAGAGGCAAACATCGAGGAGAAGCTGTGTGCAGTCGAAAACTGAATTAGCAGAGCTTACAACCTATGTTTCAAAGAGCACAGATGACGTAAGGATTAACTGGAATTGTTGCATGGCAAGTCAAGTCAATTGGTTTCGTATGCATATCTGGCATGAACGCCGAAATGCGGTATTTCCCACACCGCAGAACCACCACCTGCCGGCGCATGACGTAGCTTCTCGTAATCTGCAAGCAGTTCGCTTGACAATCTGTTGCACTGAAAGAATGTTTCATGATGGTGAAGGAACAGTTGCGATCACTACAGGTCTTACTGAAAGCAACAAAAGCTACAAATGAGTGACAAGTTTACGTATTTATTTAAAGCTTTAAAATGAAGACATTTTTGAGTGGCTTCTTCGCCACAATCATCGCAAATATTTGTAATTTGTTAGTCGAGTAGTTGTAGGAAAACTAGAAAGGCGAATTTGAATGTTGCACGCAGAAATTCAGGGATTTTGGCGAACCAACATGATGAGACGTAGTGTTCTTTATCGCCCAGAAATTTCAATAACAGTCTGCAGACTAGACAGCACCGTATGCAATCGAAGGTACAAATGTTTGCAAAAGGCTTGAATAGATTCGCATGAATCTCGTTTTTGTGAAAAGGGGCATTTACCGCTTTTGAGAATGGAAAAGTTGTATTTAGTTTTGAGCTTGATAAAGCAGCGGTTCGTGGGCAATTTATAGTACCACAAAGAAAAAATTGCGGAGTATCAATGGACTGGAACACTTCACTGCACGTCATGACAATCAGAATCACGCCACGAAACCAATGTTTCAAAACAGGGTATTTTAGGAGGATTAGATGCAAAATGTTTTGCAAAATGTCGTAAAGCTGCATTGACCGACTTTAGATGAGTTTACACTGCTCTAGAAAACGTTTTCACACTTTTCAGCAACAGCAATTTTGCGCTGTGCTCAAATATTACTAAAATGAATAATGTAAAGCATTTTCTATATTTTGTGACATCTCGCAAACAAAACATTTTTTTCAACTTACGCGTCTATTTTAGCAACCTAATACGTTTTTTCAAAATATTATTACAACAAAGCAATGACTCAATAAATCTTAATTTACTTGTTAATAACTTGCCAATGCAGATATTTTCCACTGGATTTTTATCTCCTTTAATAAGGCAAAAAAGTAGAAAAAAATCATATAATGTTGCTTTTTATTCCAGCAGAAAGTTTTTCTTACGCTCTGAGTCATTCTTCTTCCCAGTTCAGGCTTGCATTCCCCCCAATAGGAGTTTTCCAATTTGCGTTTGTTTCATGCCAAAAACAGCAAACACGTTTGTTGTTGACAATGCGGACGATGTTACATCTTCTAACAATACACTGCAGTAGATGGTTTGCACTTTTGCTGCTATACGCTTTCTCACTTTCGATATGTTTCACAGTTTTCTATGTCTGATTTCTCTGCAGATAGGTTGGAGTGGTCGAGTCTCCACTCCAAATAAATCTACTGAACAATTAAACACCCACACAAAGCCATTGTGTGGTTACAATTGTAGAGCTTTAGTCTTGAACGTCAGAACACCGAATTTACTATGGTCACGGTTGGCGTCAGGGGTTCTGCTGAGTAAGCAAATTATGCAAAGTTTTGCCTTCAAAGGCTTTTCGAAACCAATGTGTCAGTGAAAGACACAAATAGTTTTTCACGGCGTCAACACCCCGTGAGGTAGGCATGTGTGGTGAACTCCAGCAGTGACGCCAACAAAACGACTCTGAAATTCGACTCTTCAATCGAATTACAAGAGCACCTCGGTCACGTCTGAGGCCCAAGGGCATTTCAAACGACTGACCTTCCAACCGCTCCTGAGCTTTCCGTTATTACCTTATATTTCATTACTATCTCATTAACTAACGGTCAATAAAGAACTTATTTGTTGGCAAATCTTTGAAGTCATTCGGACAGACGGAGGATGCTTAAACAACTGATTCAACCAAAGATGTGTGAAGACGGCATTCAGAAAAGGTCACTTATATAAAGTTGCTGTCCATTCGCGGATTTGCTCTAAATGTGGAATTTGGTCATTCATTAACTTTCAACAAAACAAGTAGGTAAGTCGCGCACCAAGACGCCGAGCAACGCTGCTGCATTCAACAGAAAACCGCAACATGATAGGTAGTGACTCTTATCTGCATTGCTGGGATCTAGTTTTCTGAGTTATTCCATTTTCGAGATATTTGTGAATTGACAAGAAGTGAAGTTATAGGCTTGTTAAGTTATATTGCTGTCTTTCAGTAAGCCGACGCCAATTTTAGAAAGTCTACTTAAAGGCTTTTCTGACCTGCCGGGTAGACGCAGATATTCTCTGAAACGGCGAAACAACCAGTCCCTGTGGAGGACAAGATCAGGCGAAACGACCGTTTGATTTAATCAGCACAAACGCGATATTTCCCGTTGCGACGAAAATCTTGAGACTAAAACAGGCTTATTACTGGTTCAAACAAATTTGTAATGTTTTGCCCAAGAATGCAGATGGGCTCTGATTGGATTGAAGAAACGGAACCGAAATTGTTCGGCGTAGAATTCATTTAAATCCAATGCGGAAACACTTAAATGCAAAAGATGCTTCAATCGCAGAAAACATTCTCTAAAATCAAAAACATATGACAAATAGGCCTACTTGCATGTAGTTTTATTGTTTTTCTTCTGAATGGGAAGTAAATTGAGGTGACAAATATGTTTGAGAAGGAAGTGCGTAACAGCAGTGGCAATAAGATCGTGCAAATTCAGCAGCAGATTTATTTTGTTTCTTGCAACTGTTTTCTTGTGTCTGCCTTCCTAGTCTCAGAACGCTCATCCTCTAAAGCGAAAACAGACCTTGCGCAGGATTTCAATAGTTTGATGCCTCTCTTTTAATTTTTGAGGTCCAACAAAGAGACACGATTAAAGTATTGGGTTCCTAAATCCACACTGTTAGTAAGATTCAAAACAGCTAGCAGCATTCGAAGGAAGAGCGCACGAATTTTGAAAGCTTGCTGTGCGTGTAATGTGAAAGCATAATATTAAATGACTGGTATATTATAAAATATAATAACGTGAGGAAATTTCTTTCACTTTCAGTGGTGCTTTAGTTTAATTCTGCCTTGGCCTACTTCACAAACGAAAAGAAATTTTTAGATTACTGCCTTTGCTTATAAAATGATGGGTTGTTTTTTGTTTATTTTATAGCGCTGGCGTATGGCAGGTTGCCACGTCTATCTCAGGGGTGGGGAACCTAACTACTATCACGGGCCGCATGAAGTGTGCATTATCACTGGCGGGCCGCAAAATCAATTAAATTTATTCTAAAATTCTGCCTTTATGTAGATGAGGAAGGGCGACTTCTCTTTACTTACCCTCTAAGTACCTGCTTATCATGTAGTTTTGTTCAGACGAGATATTGTACTCTAACTTGGTAACGAAAATTCTAATGCGGGCCATATCAACTGTTTACACGGGCCGCAGGTTTCCAACCCTGATCTAACTATTGAAGCTGTTGTCATCGATGGCATGGAAATGCGTTTGAGCGGTTACGGTTACCAGGAAAATTTTTTGTGTTAGGCACACAGAGCAAACAAATTGTAGTTTATCATAGATTAGCATTAAATTATTGGGGAAACATTTTTATGCTTTCAGGTGAAAGTTTTGGCCCCGTTCACAAAATTCCGTTTATTGCCTCATTTAGATGCTGCTTAGTGCATAGTTGTGAACGGGCCTCATTTTGAAGCCTGAACCCGGCCCGAGCCCGACATATATTTTTGAAGCCCGATTTAGGTCCGAAATCAAAATTTAACGAGTGAGTCAAGATATGCGCAACTGCAGGGTATTGGTGGCGAAGCAAAGTAAACATAAATAAATTGTTCACAATCAATCATTTTTTATTGACGATTTAGTCAACTCAATTGCTTCAACAGGAAATGGTGACAAAAATGTCCGTCGATGCGAAAAAATTTGCATGCAGTCCGAAATCGTCCCTTAGCATTTTGTCAAGTTAAGCCCGAATCCGATTCGAAAAGCTCGGCCCGACTTACCACTCGGGTTTAATCTTCAGTTGGTGAAACCGAAAACATTGTGTTGCAGGATATGGAGTTGAAGAAGCATTTCCATATCATTAATCTTCAGGTGGTCGATAAAGGTTGACAAAGACTTTTAAAAGGTGACCCTATATGCTGACGCATTAGGAGATATGAAGTTATCGTTAAATTATTGCGTTTTGCACACCCACCTAGATTCAAAACTCGCCAAATCACAAAATATTGCGTTAGTAGACCTGCACTTAAAAGCTCTAGGTTTGCTACTAGTTTTTGAGGAATCACTGGGCTCTGCTTTCTTCATTGTGCGATGATTCAAGCTTTGCACATATCTGTTTTCAAGTAACTAGTCTCCACAAGTCGACTGAGTCGAATCAATCAGAAACTTTTTAATAAGGAAATCGATTTCACGTAACACTACGCATCCTCAGTCCTGATATTGAAGAGCTGGTTCTCTTTTTTCGCGTGGTTTGCACAGCATTCATTTACTTCAGGGGTTGGGAACCTATGGCTCGCGAGCCAGATGTGACTCTTTTGATGACGGTATCTGGCTCGCTTGATATTTTCTTAACACGATTGTTACGAATGAAACTTTTTCTGTAATTTTCCTACAAAGCCATCAGCAACACCATGCAGCACCAGAAGTCGCATTAACAGTAAGAAGCATGTTATTAAAGAGAAAATTCAGACATTTAACCATTGTTTAAAACTGTTGGTTTTGCTTAAAAATGCACACGTTAGTTGGTAAGTTAGTTGCATTAAGTGTTGAAAAATATTATATTGCTCTCACGGAAATACAATTAAAAATATGTAGGTTTCATGGCTCCCTCAGCCAAAAAGGTTCCCGACCCCTGATTTACTTCAATCCTACTTCATAGCAAATAGCAATCTCTTCAGAATCCATGGAGATAAACGTTTTGAAACAGCACAATGTATAAACTATACATGCAGCAAACTACAGTATACCTTTGTCCATTTCGATGATGAAGCCTCACGTGTGTGATCCACTTTTGCAAAAAAAGGTTTTTGCACTTTGATACTTTAATAATAAAATTTGTTCATGGCGCATGTGTACGTTTGGTGGTGATGCATTGCTAGCATATTCCTGTTTGCACGCTGCGCTTCGCAGCTATTTAAAAACATGCGAAGAGAAAGACCAAAGCGAAGCGAATCACCAAGTCAGCTTAATATGCTGACAGTCGAGAAGTAAAGTAAGAATGGTGCCCGCCGCATATTTTATATAACTGTTTAATACTCAACAATTCTCACACTTGTAACACCTGAAAACCATACAAGGTCTTTTCAGATGTAAACGAAGAAAGTGTTCTTTTGTCCCGAAGAAATAAAACAACACTAAATGTCGTAACCACAAAAATGCAAGCGTGCAAGATGCTCCAAATCTTGATCGTACTTCTCATACTACACAAAGCCACACTACCGCAAGCGATGGAGTGAAGGACGGTTACAAGGCCAACGATAAACAAGCCTTTTGGTGCTCAAGAGTTCAGTGTTTTTCCACTGATTTGTCGGTTTTACTCTTTGCCTCGCAGATCGTAAAACTTTAGGAACAGGTGATGCTCTTCTGACCGAAATTAATCTTCCGTTGCAAGAAAACTGTGATCCGATTTTTGCTAAAGCTTCTTGAATTGTGAGACTTAATGTGCAAATATTGGTATGGAGCAATTACTATCATCACAGCATCTACGATCGAGTCTCACCATTGGTTAGGAAGATTCGAATAAACCCACCATTGGTCAGGATGATTCGATTACAACTTGCCATTGGTCAGGAAAATTCAAATTCAACTCAGCGCAAAGTTAGAGCGAAGAAGTGTTGTGTCAGTTCTTCAATTCCAATCAAATTCTGGTGCTACTAGTTAATTCCAGCCAAAAAGTTTTGCAAAGGGTATGGAGAAAAAGGGATCAGATTTATTTGAAATCTCACAAGCGAATCAGCTTCTAACTCCACCATTCATTCGCAACAGCTTGTCATTCGCTCAGCTTGACAGATTCCTTCTCATTGGCTGCCAACTCAACTGCGGTGGTTCAGGGAAGAACTGACGCCTCCTTGCAAGCTTACGCAAACATTTTTCATCCCATTAAAGAGTTCTTAACAAATCTGTGTAAAACTCGTGAATATGAACGGGTTTCTTAAAATTGTTAAAACAGTTTGTAAAACACTATAATCGGAAGTGCGGCGGCGGAGGAAATGCTGATGAAAGAAACAAAAGAAGGAAAAAATATTGCGTGCAAGTTTGGACAAAAGCTATTATATATTTAAATTTTGCCTAAAGATGAACTTGAGTCAAAAACGATAACTGACAAGAGAAAGATGGTGGATAATTGATCTTTGTTAGGGTGATGAAATCCCAGTATTGTCACGTGAAAATCAGAATCTGAAACCATTTTCTGCTCGTTTAAATCAGCAAAAGCCATTGCAGTTGTCAAAATGCCCTGGGGAGCCTCAAGCCTACAGTAGTTTGCAAGGTAAGTAAACTGTTTAACAAGCCTCTGACAAGGTGCCAAGACTTTAAGGAATGGTGTTCGTAGCAAGGATAACAAAGGGCTAGGCAGGTGCAAACCGGGTTGCCAGAAGGATGACGAAAAATGCTGGTTAACGTCAACAAAAATGCTTTGATGCTCACGAGAGCAGTTTGTCATGATTGCCAAGACAAGAAATCACCCCAAAGTTATTTTTTGACAATTGCTTTTCAAACGTGAGTGAATTTCGAGAGTGACGTCAGTGCTACGCATAAACACCGGACATTTTTAAGCTTTTGCAAAAACTTGCGTCAAACCCGGGCTCGCTTCTTTTTGGGCCGAAAGTAATATTTGAATGAACGTTCCAGTTTATGTGAAGAGTCTCAGCATTTCGCATGAAAGGGCAAAAATCAATTTGATTTATTGATCTTAAGCTTCCAAAGAAAATCGTGTTGCTTTACTCAATCTGGCAAACTCGCAGTTGTCAAAATACGTGCTGCTCAAGAGTAGCCCCGTATTGTTTTTGCCCAATTAAACAACGCTAAGGTCTTAACGTTCAATTTTTTCTGGCTTGCGAAGGATCACAAAGGGTTGTAAGAAACAGTCCATGTGGTTCACATTTCTTTTCACTCTTATGTGACGCACTGCGCTCCGGACTTCTGTCTGCCGCCTGACATCATAAAATAAATTCGGTGGTGGTAGAAGTCAAGTCTATTGTCTTTTCAGGAAATTCATAAGTCAACATTGCTTTCATCACGTTGTGTGCTTTTCCGCCTTTGTCAATCATCCAAAAACACAATAGGTTATGACTATAGCAAATATTTTGTTACCACTGGTAAAGTTTGACATTGTATTCTATACTTGAATCAAAGTAAGTATGCGGAATATAAAAATAAAGTTTTTCACTCATAAATTACAAACCCTTTTGCGGAAACTGCGCCTTCAATGCAATCAAAATTTAACATCTTTTACATAACCAAATGTGTCATATGATAAAGCGCTTTTAGTTGATGCCTCATATTCTCAGTAAACATGTTTATCAACAAAACATCTAAGTAATAAAAAAATCCACTGGGCTCATACCAAAAGCGCGAAAGATAGTGTCTTGGCTTTATTGGCCTACAGTTTGAAAACATGTTGCTCTTAAAGACCATTTGTCGCTTTTTTTCTTAACAGGCCGAAGGTGTTCTGCATCCATGTTTTCTGCTGAGCCCTGAACATTATGTGTTCAATCGGCACCAGCCCTAAGCCCCAAATTAAATACCGGCATGTCCAGACGTTTAGAAGATCAATGTCAAATTGAGAAGAGAAACCTTGGCAAGCGTGGCCGCTAGTCACCCATTCTGCAATCTCAGTTACAAGCTTGCCGATTGCGTTTTTTTAATAATGGCATCGACAGCATAAAAACGTTCAAATTTACTGCGGAAAAAATTTGCAAGTTTGGTTCACGTCGCGCATTCCGGCTTCACCTTTGGTGTTAAATAGCGGCGCTTCTTATTTAACTTGCTACAGTTACTGTAGACCATTTTTTTCGGACTCGTTTCTTTCTGCAAAATTTTATTTTTGTAAAATTCTTGTGGTGCTCAAGATACGGTAGGTGCTGGAACCTAATAATTCGTTTAGTTTCCCACACAACTCATCAAAGTGTAGACGCGATAGCAAAATGGAAAGGCTTTGAAATCTGGCCTTATGGTGACAGCAAGCAGATATACTGAGCTATTTGCCTATGTGGGAGGTCTCCCCTCGCAATAATCTGCAGCTCCTTTTAACAGAAAATGGGTAGGTCATTGTCCGTAACTACACTTATCGCGAAGCTAAAGATTGAATCACTCAGCAAACATGAGACGGTGAAGTGTTAAAATCAGTTTTAATCGGTCGGAATAGAAAATTTATCGTGTGCAATTTGTTCAACGAGCAGCCCAGCATGACAAACTACCTTGTTGTCTATTGACTTGGGTGCTGCATTGAAGATCAAACGGATAAGTAAGTGGTGCTACTAAACATATATCTGAGAAGATGAGAAATAACAACAGCATTTCTAGATTGTACTAACCGTTTTGCCTTGCCATAAAACTCTGCTTCCTTTATTGCAATTCATTCTTCATTCATTAATTAATTATTTGTTGAAAATTTGCTTCCTTCATGGAAAACTTTGTCGGCTGTTCAATGTATGTTAGCCCATTTATCGAGTGTTTGCAATCTTTCTTTAACTGTTCGTCTTGTGTTTGTTCACTCGACATGACGTGACAAAGGGCATTTCCAGGCTCCGGCCTGCCGCCCAACTTCGTCAAATAAATACATAAACAAAATTAAAGAAACAACAGGACTGTTGCCAAATTCACTATATGTAGAAAAGGCTTTTGGTTGATATGATAAAATAGACCGAGATTTTAATTTGCTTGGTAGTACTGAGATGACATACATTTTATATCGATCACTTATTGGCGATAGCTGTGCCACAATGACGTCACAACCCACAACATGCTACACGATTCTTGTCACGTAGCTCTGCTTCGATTGTGACGTCATGAGAGGTTTAACAACTTTTTGTGAGCAAAGAAGTGATGTAATACACTTGTTACAACATCGATACATAAGTCCAGGCTAAAGTTCAGATGAGCATGGCCGCAGACAAGTGATAAGTTCCTAGAAACCGGTTCTAGAACAAGGTTTTCATTTTCTAATTTTAGCACCTGAAGGTGGACTTTTACCTACAATTTGCAAGCAGCACTGAAAGCTGGTAAAGAATATTTATCCTCGATTTTTAACACTTATAATGTAATCCGCTAACAAAATGTACAAGAGTGTTAAATTATTTTTAACAAAAGTTTTGTGCTCTGAGCTTTAACCTCCGTTCACTTCAAAATTAGTTGCAGCAGATTATTTTTCTGAAGAAGGTCATGCTCCAGGTGTAACAGTTTCCAAACAGCAAGCCTGTTTGTTTCACTGCTGTGGCGGGTATTGATTTGCTCCGTTGCTGCATTATTGGCAAGCGTGTTCTTGCGATTTGTTGCTGCGAGGCAGTAACAAAATCGAAAAAGACGTTAGACATCGCTTTGCTAGACATCGCTTTGAAGCTGCAACGTCTTTCGTTGATTTTCTTTGAATGTGCAAATGTTTGATTTTCCTTGAAATCGTGCATTTCCACGTGCTTTCCCGTCCCTGATCTTTCGCATTTCCATGCGGAGGTTCTTCAGCTACACGCCAGCTGCTGGTATGTTCGCCAGCGTCGGGTTTACCAGATATTCAGTGTGCGTTGGCCACAGTATGCTCGCCAGACTATTGTCAGCAAGTATTCAAAGCTGCGGGAGTGCCAGGGTCCTTTGCAAAATATGGATTTATGAGTTAAAATTTATGAGTGGCTTGCCAGTGAGACTGAAAACAGAAGAAAATTTTGAAAAGCAAAGTTAAATGGTGCTACAAAAAACCAAACTTGCTTCGACAACAGCCGCTTACAGGTCCGTTTTCGTAAAAATGTTAGGAAAAATTGTGAGTTTTCTCAAGTGCCACTCTTGCTTTCATACACAGAATCAAGCACAAAATAATTTTTTTATCGAGAATGCTTCATCTACAACGAAATTCCAACCTTCGACTAAATGTCTTGCGTTGAGTCAGCGGACAAATACTGAACTTCTTGAAAGAGGTGCTTTCGCACATTTCCATAATAAACTATTCGTCCGTTTTGCTGCTAAAGTTTTATGTTTTGATGCTTTCATTTAAATAATTTGATAAGAAACAATTCATCAGTACAGTAACACTTTTTGGCACTACCAAACGATTAATGCAGAAACAGTTGTATAAAATGTCTGTCTTGTCAATGATTGTGTCTTTTCAGACAGGTTCTGCCTTATTTCGCACCCCAAGTATCAGGTTGTAAATGGGACACTTTTTCTGTCCTATCCCATGGCAACTTGCGACTGTCTCATCCCAGTGGATTCCCACGAAACTAATAATATGAATTGCATTATGTAATGTACATATCTGATGTCTGGCTTCTGCCCAAAACCTTCAATTATTAGAGGAACCAACGAAAGTGGATGACCCTTTTCTTAGCTTTCACCGCAAAAACTGTCTTGTTTTCGGGGACCTCGCATCACCACGCCATGGCACGAAGCCTGTATATGTAATACTTACTGTGCTATTGGTGAACATATAATGCTACTTCAGAAGATTCATGCTATATGACGTAAAATTACTGATGATGGGTGATGGGACAAATTCCAAGTCCACTGCTCCATCCCATCTCACAGGACAAACCCCACGGGGTTCTCATGTAAACCCCTTTCCATGGACAAACCTGCTACGTTTTAGACAGATTCTGGTAATTTTCAAAACGAAGCTTTCATAAGACCTTTCACAATTCGAATGTGGAAGCTGTTGTTACTTTAAACTGTCCATGCAGTATCGTAAAAAAGGCATTTGAAACTGAGCACCAGAGAATGTCGAAACTATATCGGAACTGAAGAATCTTCTAGGGAGTCAAATATTTTTTCCAAAAATCCTTTTATGTTTTGCCCGATGCAAAGATAGTTGGCTTCCTGCTCTTTTGTCGTCATCATCGTTGTCACGTACTATGCTGCCATCGTTGTATACTTGAAACAGATCTCGTGTTCCAGCCTGAATTGATCCGCCACCGATGTCCGGCAGCTGCTCATGTTCCGACGTATTTTCTTTGTATATTGAAATGGTTGCGCAAAGCGGTGTGGTGTCAAAAATCAAGTGGAGAGATTTGAATGCAAAAGTGACCTACCGCGCTAAACAGTTAAGAGAGCCTAGAAACGTTCATGTTAACTACACAAAAAATGACAACTGAACCGCCCATTGCTTCGTGCCACATCAATAGCCAAAGTAGGAAGTTCCTCTCCAAACAAAGTGATGTACGACGTTTGTCCGGAGTAGGCAAGCGGTAAGGCAATTTTTGTCTGAAATAGCTGATGCCAGTTTTAAAACACTTGATGTTTTACTCACAAGAAGTTTCCAAAACCACAAGCAATAGTGATGCCACTATAGCTTGTGGTTTTGGAAGGTTCCTTCACAAAAGTAAGAGTCCGTTCTGGCAAAAGTTTGCCCTACACAGAATGCATAAAACCTGCGTAGTTTTGAGCATTAATTCTGGAAACGGATAAAGTTACAAGGGTCTCGAGATCACGTTCCTGTGGTGGTGGCAGTGTCGAGTTTGCGGGTCATGTCTTTTTGCACACCTCACAGTTGAAGGTCGCAGGCGCATGTCAAAGTACAAAAGGTCGTGTCGGGTTGATTCATGTTTCATGGATCGTTGTCATAAGACTGAAAATATTTGGCGAAAGAAACGCGTTCCACTGCAATTGCGAAACATCGGAAGTTTTGACAATGCTATGATAATGATAACAATAAATTTCTGCTTGAGCAACAGCTAGGCTAAGTGCAAGAAGCTTTCGCAATTCACCAGCATTTTCGGCAACCTGGTTCGCTGCGCGATGGCCATTACTTGAGTGGTTGTTTCCACAAACTCCTCAAAATTTACTGAAAGGTTTTAGGAGGCAGACTTGAGATTGTGCCGATTTCTATTGCAGAGGAAATGCGAACGACAATGCGCATCGTTTTTTTCTGTACTGTTCAGGAGGAAAGAACGCAAACTTGATGTAAACACAGGACGCAAAGTTTTAGTTGCTTCGATTGCAAGTAAGGTCCTTAAAATCCTATTGTGTACCAGCATCTTGTCCCAAAAACGCTCGAAAATGTTTGAAACCTTACTCGTACTTTTGGTATGCGCCTGCTGCACGCATGAGTTACACACAAACAAAACAAGGAAAGATAAAGAGTTTTTCCGTGGTTTCACATACGACATTCCACAGCTATGTTCTTGCGTAACATATGGCAATCAATCAGTTTACAGAAAATATCCAGGAACCACGTAAAACGTTTTGGTTCTATGGTCTTGCAGTGAGCGCCCTGTGATCATATTTCAAAAAAGCAGTTCAAGCTGCTATGCTGAGCTATTTGCAGGAACACAGTACAACAGCCAACGACAAATTCGACCACTTCATTGCGTTTACATTTGTTTTTACCGAAAAGCTCCATCCATTCCCGCTCAGCAAAAGTAATTTCTATTTTTGGTCTTTTTTAAACTATCGTCCATTTTCTCGACTTTTGTTCTTCAGTTCTCACTGAGACCCATTTGTATAAAAAGTTTCAAATTCAAATTATGTAGTTTTTCAGTATTTTTTTTAAAGTAACGTCTTTTCAACATACAGTTTTTCATTACAGGACTGCTCGTATTTCCTTTGAACCAAGCCAACACATAAACCATGTTGGTTAACTTTTCCATTTCAATCACAATGCGAGACGATTCAGAAGCTTAACTTTCACGTTTCAAACACCCCACTTGAAACCAGTTACATTTTTATATTATCGGCGCACCTACCAGCTTTCCGTGGAGAAATTGGATTCACTAGAAGCGATAGCGCAAGAACTTCATATTCATCCTCATTAGCTGGATGACCTGTGATAACTTTCCCATACACAAGCATGGAAGTTTCTACAAAATTGCTGGGAACTTTCTCAAAGTTCCAACGAATCTCGTGATAGCGATAATTACCTTCTTATCATTCGAGCTGCGCTTCCAGCAAGATAAACCAAAAGCATTTACATCACGACTTCGTGAAAGAAAATAACCGGCATATCTGTGGCATTACCGCTGATTTTACGTTTGCCCGAAGAAGTTGTCCGCTTTGTGCGAATCATCACGTTATTGGTATAGAAAATGGCCACTATACGTCATTGGAAACTGACTGACGCTCACCCTGAAGAGAAGTTCCAGGATTGTGGCCCCAGCTCAAAGTGCTTTCACTTAAGAATTAATTCATTTTCACCATCGTCTTTGTCGCTGATTCTCAAAATTAAACAAAGAAATGGATCTTTCTTTCCTTCAAAACGTTTTCGATGTCTTGCACTTTGCCATGCAACACTGCCGGAATACAAACCTAATGAGTTTTTAAACGTTTATTGGTATTTCAAAATGTAACATCTTTTCACTAATTGCTTGACCATCTGTTTTTGTTAATTACCGCTTTTTCCTCTTGCGCACCAATATCAAAGGTCTTGTTGAATTCTCTGAGAAGTTCTTCATTTTCTCATTTGGATAACTTGCCCAGCTTTTTTTTCTTCTTGGGGTTCATCCACTCTACTGAAATTTTTTTCTACTTGCCTTCAGAGTTATTCATGGTAATTTAAAGTCCAGTCATCATCCAAACACCACAACCTGATTGCAACGTACGAAATAAGCTGATGAGTGGTGTTCCAGCGCTGGAAACGTCTTTCAAATACAGGAAATATCGCACGACTTGTCCTTGTGTGGGAAATTTTCATCCATGCAATGGCCTGTTAAAAATGTTTTGATATCTGACTTATCTTCCCCAAATCCGCGATATGACACAGTTTTCTTCAACTTCTGACCTTGTTCCAGATGCCTGCAACAGTGCCACAGCTGGTCTGAAGCCGTAGCAATCAGTCAGCATCTTCTGCTTGCAAGCTGCCGATATTACAAACCAGAAGCAAACATTTGAGACTGCATCCAAACTCAGTTACTTCGTACCCATTCCCATCTCGCCTTTCGATGCTTATTTCTACAATTCGACTTTTTGTTGCTACGATGTCAAATTTTGCAGTTGTCTTTCTAAAGTGTGAAGGATAGATATTGCCGAACCGTTTATAACGTGTCTTCTGTTGCTTTGGGTTTTGTTTTTGTTCAGCAAACGTTAGGTAAACGCATGTTTAGGCTCAGTTAGACAAAATAAGTTATACTTCGTGTAGTGTTATGATAAGCATGTTATGGAAGACCTTTAACAGTACGAATCGTTTCTGAGTGCTTTTCACAGGCGTGTGTCTTCTCATGTACTCTAAAGCATTCCTTTCCGAACATTTCACGACAGAATATAAAAAGTGAATAAAACAAGTTTTCGACACAAAAATTAATGAAAGCAAACGTCAGAGGTTGCAGCGTATTTTGTAAATTTGAGACAGAATACCATTACGTGTTGTTTTTTTTGTTTTTTTTCCAAAAAATGTAGACCTATACCAGTGTTTCATAACATTTTTGGGCCATGCCCCGTATAGCCATCGCCAAGGTTGTGATGTCCCTTTCGAAATATAAATTTGATGATTTAGAAAAAAACGCTTAATTACGCAGAGGAAGCCTATTTCCGCCATTAAATCTCATTCTCAAATTGCCTCGTATAAATAACAAATTGCCCCAACGTGTAGTGCATGCCCCGCTGATCTATATCGTAAAATGTCGTAAAGTTCAATTATCCACATCTGATGTTTACTGACATACAACTGCTTTGTAACAAAATATAAATAAAACGCATTTTAAGTTTTATGCGGCTACAGAAATATTTGGCAGTGTACCGACCTGCAGTGTACCGGCCTGCAGTGTACCGGCCCTACTACATTGCGTGCCAATCAATTTTACAATGGTGACCAACAAGTTGCTTCAGTAATTTCATTCTGAAGCAGCAAAGTGCGTACACAAAACTAAAACAATGTTTCAGCTACAACAGTTGCTGCGATACATTCAGAAAAAGTAAAAAAAAGCGATAAAAAAGGCAAATTAGAAACTTTTACTCACGTCGAATCACTAGTCAGAACGGAAATTTACGCTCAATCAAGCTGGTGCCAACAAAATAGACTGACCGATTTGTTTAAACGCAAGTGTCTAGCTTCAGCACTGTACCTTTTCATGTTTCTTTTTAAGTCACAAAGCTTTACTACATGCAAGAGAATGTATTGAATTTTATACGAGTCAGTTAACGTACAGTGATTGTTTCCAGTTTGTTGTACTAAGCGCTAACAAGCGGCTTGACACGCAGTGGTGTGCTTGGTATTGAGACGACGCTGCATTATATTTTTGTCGCCAAAATGCGTGTCTCAAGCTTTGTGCACAACCTGCAACCCCCTTAACCTCTCACCATCTAGCAGCGCTGCGTCAGCAACGTAGCTCTTTTTTCCCTCACCCTCTAAATATCAACTGCATCTGGGGTTAGCTTACGCACAATACAAGCTGGACCCTCCACGAAGGCCGCATCCACGTCAAGACCAATACCAGCCGTCTACCACGAGGGCCAACGTGGGATGATTGTCATTCGAGTGCCTTTTTCGCTAGCAAGCACTTTTCAGGAATGGCTTCGACGAACCGTCGGCAGACGCAGCAGCGTCGCTCCAGCGAACGATCAACAAAGCTAAGCTGAACTGTGACCAAAAGCACGCGATGCGTTTGCGTGTCACGCAGCAAAGTTTTCTGGTAGATTTGATGAACTTTTGTTGCGCCGAAAGCAAGATTGAAAATAGGTGTTTGTTCAAGCACAGGTCAGCTTTTTGAATGAACGACATTCTACTCTGATCGTGCACACAGTGCTGCGAGAATTCTACTGTTCTGACGAAAATGCGTTGATGTTCGCAACAGAGAAAATGTTCGTAGCTGTTAAAATATATCACGTTCTGTTTGTTTTGAGGTTGCTTAAAACTGGGAATCTATAAACAATTGTAAACGCTAAGTTAAAAATAAGTTTTGTACTAGTCGATGAAGCAGACCGGTTTCGCACACGAGAGCTGGACAATGTTTATGTACAAGAGTAGTGTTTGTTATGTCACAATGGTAATTCCATTAAGACGTTATGAAGTGTAAAAATGAACACTTCAGTTTTCCTCAGTTCAGTGTTGTTGAATCCTGGTAAGCTAGAGCTAAGTCAGCGGGACATGAGACAAGATTCGTGCTCTATTTCTTTATACGTCAATTGCTGTAGCCAAGTGTTGTATCCAGGGGAGCCACTGAGCTTACCCCTTCTCATTTGCACAATCTGGTGCTCACAATAAGACACAACGTACAGTGATGTCAACTAGAGCCTGCAGGTTTCGTAATAAGGACAGTTATTTCTTTATCCAATAAACAAACACACACATTGCACAATTCCAAAAATAAAGAAGGAATTCCCTGATTTTTAAAGGTATGTGCGTAGAACTGTGGGGCAGCGAACAGAAGATTTCTAGGGGTCACAAAACTGCTACCTCGCAAGCAAGTTTTTCCAAGAACTTTGTTGCGCGGAACCCCGAACGGGAAACTTTATTGAAAAGGTGCCAAGTTAAAGCCTAATGCATAACGTGTAAAGTTAACTTCGCAGAAAAATTTAAGTACTTGTTTTCCTTTTGTTTTTATTGTGGCTACACCTTTAGCCGAAGGCAGCTTTATCTTATAAAGTGCGCCTTAGATTACGTATTCAGTGTGTCAACCCATTTTTTCAGTGCATTTAGTTATTTATGAAACAATTCCTGTCATAAACACTTTTGAACCGTTCTGTGGTAAACTTGTGACTACAAGCCAGCATCATTCGCCGAAAGAATACGCCAAGCGAAAATACTTCAACTTGATACCGCAAGTTCACCCGATTTTTTGCAAACCTACTTAAGGAGCAGGCCTCCGGTTGTCCAATGACCCTTTAAATGACGAAACAAAGAGTAAGGGTGACGAAGACATCGCATCTGTTCACAACACTTTTGGTTCTTTGTGTCATTTCTGTGCAAGCAGCCACTTTGTGGAAAAAGAATGAATGGAATGAAGGCGGAGTGACAGGAACGGACCCGGGAGAAGATTTGACGTCAAAGTACCTCGAGGCTTCCGCACTCGAAAGAAAGTAAGTTGCTTCAAGTCTTTCGCATACATTCACCACAGTATGGAATATTATGGACAACTCATACAATCAGCAACTTAGCGCACGTTTACTGTGACTGCAAGTTCTGCGTTTGGAAAGACAGTTATGCTTGTTTTGTCGAAGCCAACAGAAAAATTTGCTTTGCTATAGTCTAAAATTGCGTGATAACGTTCTCAAAAATTCAAGCGCCCTTATCGTGTTTTCTGCGGGTAAGCTCTTGTTGAATTTCCGTTACTGGATAACCGCCCAACACGCTATGAATGAGGAATTGACGCAGAAAGCGTGGATGAGAAATATTTCAGGGAAAAAGATTGACACTAAGCTTAGTCGCGGTCAGCCAGCAGTTAGAAAAACACGTTGTTTAAGCCGTTCTGAGTAAAAGCGTAATACGGTCACAAAAATTCTTTTTCATATTTTCTGATGTAAAACATTTGGTTGTAGACTAATGCTTGAGGTTGGTGTGAAATTATTATTTCTCAGTCACTTTCAAATTGCCAACAAGCAGTAAGCTATCAGTGAAACAAATAAAACATTGAAGTTCGTTTGTTTTTCATTTTTCTGCATTTTTTTACTGCTGGATACGTAGGTGCATAAACACTGTTGAAAAACGCAGGAATAGGTTTACTATACATCTCCTACTCCATGGTGAGCTTCTGACTGCACAGCGTTGGTTGCATGAACTTGTCTACCGGGTCGTCGCACGGTTTCCTTGAAGTGGCTCGAACGTATGCACCACTTAGTGGTGTTTGTCGCAAGCAATGTAGTGATCTTGGGTTTCGTGTCGAAAATCCCGATGACAAAGTTGAGTGAGAGTATAATACTTCCCAGATACAAGGGTGTGTCTTCACGTTTCTCAATTAAGGAAATCGTGTTATGCCAGTGTTATACAAACTGGGGTCAGCGAAGGTAAAAAAGGGGGTACAAAAGTTTTTACTTTTTTACATGATAACACTAGTTAAAAAAATTGGGGGGTCGGTAAGGTAAACATTTTAGTTCTAGGATGATTTCCTCTCGCGATTCCGAATCTGAAATCAGAACTTTTCCGTCACTTCATGTTTTCAAGATATTGTATCTTTGCAAATCAAAAAAGTTTGGGATTTTGGTCCGAAATAAAAAATTAATAAACTCAAGGTTGTAATAATAGGAAAAGATTGGGAACCTGGGTGCCATCATTTCGGGTTTATATTTTTGAGAATGTTGAAATGTTATAAATGAAATGTCAATTGCGTTTCCTATTTTTACAGTTCTTTAATTTTTTTTATCAAACATATCCTTCAAGTGAAACTTTTGACTCCGCTAGGTTTACCCGATTTATAAACATGCGCGGGAACATCTTTAAATTCTCGTCCCGTCAGCAGTTTTCGCCTCGTACTAAACAGCGCAATGTGAAACAACCGTGAATCCACGGTGCAGGCCATGTAGCTGTCGCAGTTTTGACCATCGACATCATCACGAGATAAACATGCGGTGGTCACAAAAAAACGTGTGCCCCAGCAGCACTTTGTCCCGCAAAGGCGCCCATCGCAGGCGCCTCGTTCCGGTGAGTTCACACACTTTCACTGTGCGGTTTCGGCTCCAAAGCTTTGCGTCAATTCCCGCGAGTTGCAAACCGCATCGACCACCCGAATGACATGTTCACTTTAGAACTAGCCAAGCAATAAAGTTTGTATATTGGCGCAGAGGAGATTGTTACGCCAGTGTTTTCTGCAGATTAGCTTAAGTAGTTTGCCGAAATCAACCTGATTTAAACAATGCAGACAAGGACTCAAATTAGTTCTTGAAGCTCTCTCAAAGGTTGAAGTCGCAGTATTTAATTTCTTCTTGTTCTTTCGGATGTGGTAGATTTTGGCTTGCAAAGCTTTCGTCAGCAAGCACTATGTTAGCTAATCTTCTGCGTAGTTATACAGTTTGCAAAAATGAAATAATCACTGAAATTTTGTTAGTGTTTTCAGTGCGAGATCAGTCCTAATACCACTTCGAAGCCTATACATTTGTTGCTACTGTCCCGACACCCAGCAGTGCATTGCTAACAAACACAATTCGAAAACTCTTATTTGAAAGGGAAAAATTCTGCAATAGTCATCCCAAAACGTTGCAATACTGCAAAATGGTGGTGTTGTGGCATCGTACTTACGGTAGAACAACGATTTTTCAACCTCATAAACCATAAAAGCTGAAAAACACGAACCAAAGCCAGAGAAAGCTGTACAACTCTACGCTTCAGCAATTCAAGGATTGTATTCTACCGCAAGAACCAAGAAACAGTTTTCCCTCATGTCAAGGGAAGGCGTCGTCTTTCTGTCGCTTGTTCTTTGCCTTTTACTTTTCCTCCGAGTTTCGCAACGTGTCACGATCCAATTTTAAGCGCTCAGAAAACAAAAACTGAAGAAACAGGTTGCAAAGAAAACTTCGGCAGCCACCCGTGTCTAACGTTCCTGAACTAGCGTTCGTGGTTTTTGTGAGCGCTTCGTTTTCGACGTAAAAATGCTGTAATACCTCACGCAACCGACACAAGAAAAGCCGTAGCAACAGCAATAACCTTGGACCAAAGCGGTGTTGGCAGCGCGGTGAATGGATTGGCAGCTCTACGCAGTGAGCAAAACCACGAGCTCGTTTCGACCGGCGGTCGCAAACACGCCGTGGAGGTTTTCGCTGCTCGGTTCCTGACTTCGGCGAAACGCTTGGCTTCTTGCTGTTCGGTGACGCGCGGTTTTGTTGCTGCTGTGCTATCAAACAATTAGCTTCACGTGCGCTCCAGGTGTGTAGCGGCGCTTGTTCTTTCACAGAAATTTCCCACAGGTGTTGGCAGTACAACCCAAATCCTTTTGGGGTCAGTTGCAGTCTCTTGTCGTTTTGGGCGAAGGCCACTATCAGTGTAATGTGTCATCAGACACACAAAAACCCGTTCCACAAGCGCGTCTTACCAACGCGACAGAATTAGCACATTATGTGCAAACTTGCCTTGTCAGTGCAAAACAAGCCTGGAGGCTTAGTTCCTGTGCAGCTGGCCTTGTTTTCAAGCCCGTCAGTAGATTTTGCCACCAGCATTGTCCTCAGATCTGTTGATAGGATTTGCTACTGAACTTGTTCTCAAGTCTGTTGTCTCACCATCGTCGTGTCCGTCGTCTTTTCTGTCTACTTTAAAGATAATATTCATCGTTTCTGCGCATTTCAAGGCAAAAAAGTATTGCTTCCGTTATCAATTTTCCGACGAACTACTGTAAATCTCGAATAATAGCATTGTACTAATCTAGAGATTTCCCCTAAAACCTGCATGGTCAATGGCAGATATGCAGTTTACTGGTGATTTGAGATTTTCGAAAGTGCTTTTGCACTTGTTTGCAGTAGCTTGACCAAATAGGGAAATGTTTCCAGATAAGGTGGTACATTTCACACATTTCAGAAAGACTCCAGTGTACGGCGCTTTTTCGCCAGCTTTAGAATGACTTGAAACAGCATCTCACAAGCGGCGCATACCGCATTGCATCCACTGCTCGCTGCCGTATACCGCCAGCTTTATGCCTCGGTTCCTGTGACGTGACAAACCAACAAGAGCTGGACAAATTTCGTTTTGAAGCGTTTTCTCCCTTTTCACACTTTCCATTAACTTGTAGGTCAAGTCAGAGTTTTTTGTTGACATTCATTCAAACGACTCAATGGTGCGCGTTTTCGCCAATTCCAGCCACTCGCGAGAACCCTATAAACAATTCCAACTCCAGACCGCTATTTTTTGAATGACGTAGTGCTGTTTTCATACCCATGTGCGCACAAGCAAAGCAATACACACCGGAACTCTGTGGTTTCTTGGATAGGTTGTCGTTGTCCGTCAGGGCACAGCATCACCTTTACATTATGCGCAGATGAAATGTGCATTTAATGACTCAACACCAAAGCAGTGTGGAGGAGCATTTATCGCAGAGAGTGCATGTTTCTAACAATTTTAACGATAACCCAGCTGTGTTTCAAAGATATCAACTAAGGTTTTATTTTGACGTAGTTACTTTTCGTTTAGCATTGACAGATAAATGTTTAAATACCACGTGTTTCTTAGACGTTGCACCAGAAAAATGCAGTTATACCTGTGTTCATGCTTCCGTGATGAAAAGATCGCGATACACCATCAGCATGTTGACACATGTCAATATACGATGAGACATCGCGGTAAACAAGACGCTGTCGCCGCGAAAGTTGTCTCGTCTCGCAAAAGCTGACAGAACATTTTTTGATGCACAAATATTGCACGCTTTTTCGCGAACTGGTTGCAGTGGAGCGTGGTAGAGCACAATAAAAGTGTGCCTTCACAAAAAGCATCAGGCAAGTTTCAAAAATGAAATGCGCTAACCGTTTCTTGCCCAAGACTTCTCATCACCAATATGTTGATTACATCAACAATTTTTTCCCAAAGAACTACTGGTTGCGTATGAAGAGGCTTGTCTGATCAAATCCGTTGCAGCGAATGTAGAAAATGAACTGAAGTACATACATAAACCCAAACGCCACACGCCACAAGAGATCGACCCTCTCACTGCGGCGTCTGCAACACAGTCACGATCTTTTTTCTTTCGAAAATGGTCGCAAGTGTTCAGCGTCATCGGCCTTGAAAGTCAGCTCCCGAATCGAGTCAGAGAATGCAATTAAATCAACGGAGCCGTTTTATTTCCACAAACGGTCAGGTTGATCGTTCAAGTTTGCATTGAAAAATTGCAAAAATGTTCAAGTCCAACAAATGAAAAGGTTTCGTCCAAACAAAGCCATTCCTCCCCTTCTTTTGATGTTGAAATCTTCGCAAAACTTGGATTGTCAAGGGCATGGCCTCTTCAGAGGAGGCCATAAGTAAATTCTCCGATTCTCTCAGGACCATTTCAAATACTTTCATGCTGTTTCAAAGCCTTTGGTATGTGTGCAGCAAAAAGTAGTTTATGCCATTTCTTCTTTTTAGAAAGCCTGTTGTGTCTGCTTTGACCGCAAAAGGTCCTTGAAATCACAGCTGCGCCAGCCAACCTACTGGGAATCGGTCTGATTCCGGCAGTGGTTTATGCTCAAGCTTTTGTGCGGTTAGCGCGGTGCAGAAGATTGGAAACGGCGACCGCATTGAGTAATACTGAAAACGGATATCGAGGCAGGCTAAAACTACCTTTCATGAAGAAGCTGTTTTTTGTTGGGACAAGCCTTTTTAATTATGGTTCCCAAAGCTTTCTCCGTTTGAGCAACCCACCTGCAGCCTCCGCGCTACAAAACACAACCGTGTGCTTACCGTGAAGAAAAAATGTAACAATAATGACAAAGGCCAATATGCCCAAGATATTTTGAAAAATTGAAAGATAATAATAATTACAAGTGAATTTATGTTCACTGGTGGTGAAAATGTTAAACGTTGAGAAGCTAAATATAATTGTGACATAAATCAAAACATTGTATAACAGAGACAAAAAGATTTGGATAAATCTCATTTGAAACTCGAAGCAAGCGTCAAATTAGCCCATACATAATTCATGAGTGCTTCGAAATTTTTCTTGCGGTTTCAGAAACGTTTATCAAAGACTGAAACGCCGTTTGACAGACATTCCCAAAGCGCTGTGTCCAAAACGTAGTAAGAGTGGCAGAGTTTCTATGCGTCCCGTGTTAGTAAACACATCGACATCGACGAAAAGCGTTCACGCCACTCCAGTTCGCGTTACTACGGATTAGCGATCTTTATCCATCATAATAGTAACCCGATACACGACTGACAAGCGCCACATCACAACCACGCGAAACAAGCGCGCAGGGGGGGGGGCGCAGTTCCGGAATGCTGCGACGCAATTCGCAGCGATGTCGCTTGAAGTCGTTGATTCAGTAATGACAGGATGGAAGGAGCGAACAAGAAGACGAGCTTCGTCGCACAAAGTCGTCTTTTGTCCCGAAAAGCGGGCGAAGTGGCGACCGAAGTACACGTAAATATAGCAGCGGCCACGAGAAGGTATCGACGAAGAACACGGAAAGCGGGGCTGACTGACGGAATGTTGCAGATTACCTGCGACGTTACATTTTCGCATTATGCGCTGACGGAACGTACGTACTTCCGTGATTGCCGCACCAGCGCTGCAACAATCAACAGTCCTAATAATAGTTATCATGGTTTCGACTCTACTCTGCAAAATTCGCCAAATTCTTTGCTAAGTCTTTTGTGAGAACGTTTTTTAAGGATTCATAACATTCAACACTAGCATTTGAGAAAATTTCAGGAATTGGAAAAGCGTTAAAATTAAAACGTCAGCTGGGAACCCTGTACTCTGACATCATCCTGAGTTCCAGCCAGTTAGAAATTAAATTGCGAAGTGTTTCCAGTAAAGCACCAACAACAAGAACTGGAAATTTTTTTAGGATGCTTGAGATCTTAGCGACTTGCTTTCTTTGATCAAATTCCACTCGTTAAATCTCTGAGGTGAAAAAAGTCAATTGCCAAGCAAAGATTGTTGTGAAGTTCAAGAAGTTTTCACTCGAGCGACGTCACTTCCTGCCACGGCTGTCAATGGATAGCTGTTGAACGGAAATTGCGTTCTGTTGTTACAACGGCGTTACTTATGTTCGTTTTCACTCGTTTGAAACCAAGTGTTGGACTGTGAGAAGAAAAGCTCGTGAAGAAAACGTTGAGAAAACATACCATCCAGAAACTTATGTGGTCTTACGCAATAAGCTGAACATTTGTAAAGGTGCAGATTGAGCTCCAACCAAATCTATCAGCGATAACTTCAACACAAAGGCTGGTCCAAATACTTCAAAGCTTTAAAAACCGAAACGTTAGTACAAATATTTGCCCAAAATTTTCAACATTCCGAGTCAGACACATTCATTAGGTTGGCCTTGATGACAAACAGAGCGCCAGTGGTGTGACGTGTTTTCGCTACAGCGAGCTGAAGAGAATTGTAAGAGTCCTACAGATGGTGGTACAGATGGTGGTAACAATAACAAACAGCATACATCACGTAAATCAAAGAGTATAAGACGTTTGTAGCGAAAAAAAACATTGTAAATCAGATGAAAACCTTGAGTATTTACACGATTGAAATCTTAAACTCTGAGATCAAATAGATTCTCAATGCTCTGCTGAGTTGACCAGCATTGGACTAAAATAGATTTTCGACAAAGCCACCGAATCCCATGTGAAACACATGCCAAAAACGTTAATCAGAGGTTTTGAAATGTGCTACAACATGACTTAGGGAGATTGGGAGATAACTGCCAGTGAAATTTTCCCATAAAAGGGTCTTCGATTGATTGGTATACGCCAGAACCGTGAAATGCGTTTTCCAATGAGTCACAAACAACAGATAGCTTATTGCGTCACCAACGAAAATCACCATGATTTGACAAGCCTCTGGGCCTGTCTCTCCGACCGCGTACTCTGAAAGCTGAATGGGCACGTAGTATCTCAAAGATGTCAGGAGAAAAGCTTTTATGAGATAAGTCGAAATGCATCAGGTTTTGCGATATCTCTCACTGACAAGCACAATCGCTTCGGTAAGCACAGCTGGTAATGGCTGACGATTTTTAAAAGCTGAAAAACACTATTGCGCCACTTTTGAAAAGCGCTGCATTGGATAACAGCACGAGGAGTTCTTGTGTAGTGCAGCCATGCAACAAGCAGCGTTCTCCTTGCAGTCGCATGAATTTGTTACTCTTTGTATGCATGCTCCACAAGCAATTTAAACATTTAATGTGAGTAAAGCTCATATGAATGCCCAAGCATCCGCCCATAATCCTTCGCTCAGCACAGCGAGAGGTGTTTAGGGATGCCACCCGCTTATCCACTGACATGTGGGTGCACGCGAAAACCAACAAGATCAAACCAGACCACGAAGCTTTGCCTAACAACCTTTTTCCCACTCGGGCTCTCCAAACGCACTCAATCGAACACACACCACTTGCAGACTCGCAAGAAAGCGAGATCAAAAAACAACTGTCACTTTACAACACGAGATTTGAAGAGTCGGCATCAAGAACCAGGTGTGGCAAAGACTACATAATGCATTGCTTTTACGCCAGTGACATGCTTGTTCAGGCACTCTTGTAACCAGCGGCTTGATAACAACGGCAGACAGATATTTAGCCGCGAATTCGCAAGGAGTTATACGGTCGAGCTGGACTGAATAACGCATCTTAAGAAAAATACCACCCACTTGCTTAGCATAGCAGCATTTACTCTGAGATGTTAGGACGTCTACTCTTTGCTCAGGATTTAAGGATGGAGCATGGCCTAGAACCGTGTATATCTACAATATTGTTCAAAAGGATTCACAAACGTATTTCTGAAGGAAAAAGGCTGTTTTTTTCTCGAGCTTTGACCTGACTGTAAACTTTGAAACCAACTTGAACGGCAGACGTTCTGAACATTCGATTCGGAATTATTATCATGGGGACACAAAAAATTAACATTTCTGCTCAAATGTACCGTCATCTCAGCCTGATGCATGCACCGCTCGGGCTGACGCGAGTCTGTCAATGTTTCGCTGATTCGTGCTTGATTAGAGGCGTGCTTAACTGGAAGAGAACAACAAACAACAAAACGACCAACACTGTTAATTATCTGGTGATTCATAGGAACACTTCATCATGTCCAAACATTGGTAGCAACTGACAGGCTGGACGAAAACAGACTAGATTATTATCAGATAATTCGTGAATCAAAATCCCCGTCTGCAAACAATCGAACCAGTCAAGTGGCTTGTGCCTTATCTCAAGTTTGCTGTTGATTGCATTTCAAAATGTATTATTTCGGTAAGACTACTTTAAATAACTTGGATAAAACTTTTAAAATGACAAGAAGATTACTTATATAATCGAATGCCACCGAAGTGCCTTACAAGCGTACCTACTCGTGAAACCTTGTCTGCCCTGTCACTTCAAATCCTGATTACAACAAAAATGTATTTATCAAAATAGGTTTTCGATCAATTTGACTCACGAGGCGAAAAAGTGCTGACTTAACTTATCGCAAAATTACACAACTCCACTGCAGGTTGGCGCCATATCTGCGTAAGTTTTAGTTGTAATTTTACGGGAAACCATGGACTATGTTTGCCTATTCTGACTATTCGTTCACATAAACGATGCCTTAGGTTAGACAGCGCCGCTTGAAAAAAAATTAACCTTCACCCTTTGCAGGTGACTGTGGTCCTTGTATACTCGTTCGAAAAACATGCGTTTTGGTCGTGCTTCATACACGGTGACAGGTAATCCGATAAAAGCCTTACAGTTTTGTTTAAAACTATGGTCACTCAGCACCGTTGTTTTGACAACAAATCGCCCCCTGCCCCGTTATCTTTTCATTATAAAAGAAATGTATAAGGTTTGTTTGTCCAACTCAAGCCCTTAGTTGGTTTTGGGAAGACGCTTGCTGACTTACATTGCTTCCGACAAAGTACCTTCTATGTCCTGTTAAGCAAAGCCTACTTGAAAGTTTCACTCATTTTGTGTGATGAGTGAAAGCTGAAGTGCATTCTCGGAGCTATTAGGAAACTTTCCTGCGTATAAATCAACAGCTGAAAAAACTTTCAAACTTTTCGTAAATTATTTATTATGTAAAACATAAGACCAAAATCGCAATTCTATGCTTTCTGGCAAATATTCCAATTGGAATTTAACCTGAGAAACACGGTGGTAGTGATTGCCCGAAACGCACGTATTTTGTCAACGATAACATTCTTCTCAAGTCAGAGGGAAACGTTTTTGCAATGCCTTTGCAATGGTCACTTCCAACATTACAAAAATAGGTCAACTTCTTTTTATATAATGCCGAACAGCGGTAGTTTTGCATGAGGAGGACTGAATTGCCGTTGGTTGGAAATGACCCTTACTGTAGTTACCGAATTATTGTGGAAGTTACACAGTTGTCTTCCGAAAGTCCTGCAACTGTTGACTTGACTTCACAGCAATGATTTACTTCCTGTAACTTTAACTTACAACAATGACTCAACTTACAGCGATGTTTGATATTTTTCCGCAGTGCTTCTACTCTTACTCAAAGCAAATAAAGACGATCTATAGGAAATAGCCACATGCGAGATTTGTAAACGCAGTTCAATTATGTTAGGATTGTTTTCAAGTTTAAGTTGTTTTTCGATACCTGGCTACCTTCGCTAATAAATATTGTATCCGTAGTTGGGCCTGCTGTCGGATTGAACATCATCAAAAACGAAAGTGTTCTTCGACTTCCGTGACATGTTCTATGTATTTTCAGAAATTAACCATTCATGTCTGCTTGATCTGGTGATGGCAGCACCTTCAATTGTGCTTGGTTTTATTTCGAAGTTGTGTTTTTGAAAGACTAAACGAAAAAAATGCAAAAACAAGTTGACCTTGTGTTAGAACTGAGTCACAAATAACAAAACAGAAAAAAAGAAACAACTGACGTCTATGCCGTCAGACGCATTGCTACTGAATGACACTGAAACTTTATCTTGTCCTCAAAACTCCTTTCGTGGGTGGTCCATGAACACGCCTTCGATTCCGCAACTGCTCTACGACCGATAAAATTGTCAAAAATGAACGACTTGATGGAAAGGTTGTAATGACGCCACAAAAGACAAAGCAGCTTTGCGAGAATAAATTGCTGTTGCGCATGCACCACGCTGTTGCACCTTTTGTATGGCAATCAACGAGTGCAAAAAAGGTCACCAATTAGCTGGTTGAAGTTTTCTGCTGCACCGGCAATCGCATTTCCGTTAACCCGTCACGTGTCGCCAGTGAGAGTTTGAGTCATGGACGCTCAGTGAACGACATCGCCTCGGTTTCGCCACGTGTTGAGAGACTGCTCTTGAGTGTTGCTTTGTACTGTCGCCCAGTGCTTCTTGATTACGATGCTGTCCATCTTTGCCTTTCATCGCACAAGGCTCAAAGGCAGTTATGGGAAAGTGAAGGTGTGTGTGTCGAGTTTCAGTGCTAGCGCCACCGACCCGATGGCAATGTCGGGAAAAGATATCAGCTTGCCTTCGGCGCAGGGAATGCAAAGAATTTGCATTCATTCAGCCATACTTGAGAATATAAGGCTGATTCAGCATCCCTTACAAATTCATCTCTGCCCAGCTGTTGTAAGTGGTTCGCGAGTTGTAACGCTTGCAAGAATACCGTGTGCTTAAACACTGAAAGGGAGTGTTTCGCGTTTCACACAAGTGACATTTTAAACGACGCAACGCAAGGAAGATATGAGATTTTTCTCCATATTTTTGTGTATAAGATTGGTTGTGACGACACTGACCTGTTAAGTAATATCATCATCTTGTTCAAACCGTTAGCTAGCAGTTAATGTCAAAGCAAGTAATAAATCAAAATTGCAAATTCGTGTTTGATGAGAGAGTTTGCTCATAACTGTCGAACCTATATTGCCTGTGCCATTAGGTTTGCTTTAATCAATTCAAAGTGTGGCTCACTTGGCAAATAAAAGCGACGTGATAATCAACTAATTGGGTGATGAAGAAGGTTCTTATCTTTGATCTTATGGTGATAAATTGTTGTTTGCGAACGGATCAAAACTCCTGAGCATGAACACTCGCACGGAAGATGCTGCAAGAGAACGCTGTCAAAATGGCCACAAAAACAAACTAGATGCAGGAGAAACTTGAGCTTTCGAATGCTCCGAGCACGGCGCCATGTTTTGGCAGAGGCTTAAGCTGGATGGATCGAACAAACAAAACTCGGTCAGCATTTTCCGTTGGTACACTAATTAAAATAGTTGTGATTCGCACGTGAAATAATTTGGTCGATCTCTTGACACTCCAGCTCAGGGATGCACAACCTTTTCGATATCGCCGGTCCCGCATTCCGGTTATTTTTATAAATTACGGCCGCCAGTGAGTTCCAGATGTTTTCATTTTTTTTAATTGCTTCTGCTGTGCTTGCATACACTGAGCCTCCATGTCAGTTTAGCCGTCATTCTACTAAGTATGTTGATATAATAGACAAAGAGTTTTTATTAATGCGTGACCGCCATAACTTGTACAAATTACATGTGCACGGCCGAAGGTTGTACACCCCTGCTCTAGCTGATAAGTGATTTCTGCTTCATTGTATCCAAAACCCTTAAGGGCTGCCCATGCATTCAAAATCTTGGTGGCAATCCCCAGAATTGGAGTGGGTCCCGGCGTAGAAATCGAAACTACCGATTGCTAAATATGGCGAATTCGCAAGCTCAAATGCCTATCACTATGTCCCGGTGCGTAAAACTCTAGATCAAGCTTTTTTTCTGCTTCAGTAGAGTACAGGGTCGAAATGAATGCTCTCCCTAAGCTCCTTCTTGTTAGCAAAGGTGGCAATTTTTGATGGCACGATAAACATATTTCAAAAAATTTGGTGTCACGTTTTTCGATAAAAATATGCGGTTTCCGTAAAGCAAGCTGACGAAAGTGAATTTGGTGTAGACCTAAGTGGTGATCTTTTTCTTCTCTTTTTACTTTTTGAAACACTCGCAAAGCTGCAATGAGATGTAGCATTAATGCTCAAGCACGTGTTCAGACATGAAGGCACCAACATAAATAAAAAAATGTGGAGAGGGCATGAAGTATCATCCAACCTAGTGCAGCGACCTGAAGGCATTCTTGCGTTCTCCGACCCAACAGTGATGTTGCTTGGGCGCGTGCAAGAAGTGAAAATGTTCAGGCAACACTGATATATCGCCGATGTAAGCGTTCGCAGCAATGACGAGAAAGTGAACCGGAAAGCAACTCAATACAGACGTGTCTTTCTGCTGACAAACGTCTTGTTGAAAAACAACGAACTTTTTTGACTGTTTTTTGGCACACGTTTCTAAATAAGGACTACTTATCATGCGCAAGACAAAATTATATATTACACCGCGGGTAAGCAAAACTTCGAAAAAGATTCTTTTCTCCTCCATTTGGTTCGTTGTTTACAACAAGATACAAACCTTCGACGGCATTGCCGAAAAACTCACGACAGCGGCAAGGTGACGTCAGCCCTTGTCCGGGACTGATACGAGATAGAGTTTGTGAAAGTAATTTCTGTCACCCCGCACAATTGACGAAGACAAAGACGGTTCCAATATTGCTTTACGATTCTTTCTATGGACGTTTATCGTAAATTTCCTGGCACTAAACAGGCTAAATGTTATGCATCGGTGATCTTGTCTTCTATCGAACCTACCGAAGCGTTGATTGAAGTTTATTTGATGTGATGCGCATGCAGGTGCACGTCGAGCCTGTATTGATTTAATGCTTGAAGAAAAAGTACGCATGTCTGGCTTAAATTCCAGCAAAGAAACCTCCAGCAGCTGGGGGAGTAACATTCTGCACCATGGTAGCGAACAACAAGCCATCCTGCCAATCTACTTTCTTTCCATTAGTCTTGAAGTTGATGTCAGTTCAAAATGTTTGAACTCTGTTGATTTTTCAAGCCTTTTAGTGGCAGACAAGGCACGCGACAACTGTCAAGTGGTTCGATTTTTAAAACAAGCGCGGCAAATGAGCATGACGAAGGTGGTGTTCTCAGGGTTTCGACGACCTTTTAAAGATTTTCTGTTGTTGCACGAGAGCAGCAAGTTTTAATTGGTTGCAATGTTTAGCGACGGTCGGTTTTAGCGATTTCAATCCTCAGATGTCGGAAAAACTCCGTTTAAGACTTGTGCAATTGATAGTTTGGTTCAGAGTCTTGTACACACTTCCAAACCCGTGATTGAGACGCTAATCGTGTTATATCAGTTTAATTGCGTCTCACAATCACTTTTCCAAATGTTCAAACAGATGTTTGTGGGCATACAGAACATTAAAAACCGCGAATTAGCGTTTTGGCAAACCACGGAAAAGTCCACCAGCACCGACACAATTACGTCAAAAATGTTCACAAGCTTCTCTTTCTGAATTACCGAAGGGCAGACGGTCGCAATGTCATGGCGCTCAGCATCAATCAAAACCAGTTGGCATTTCTAAGTTCAGAAGCAAAGGAAGCGACAAGTACATTTCAGAGTACAGATACGTCTCAAACCTATTGCTCAGTCGTATTTATCGACTCAAAACTGTTCGCGCTATAGCGAGATTGGGGACCCTGGCTGCAAACAAATATGTTTTTCTCGGGTATTGCTGCGTCACAGTGCGATAAAGCAATCACTAGTTCAGCTGACTTCGCTAAAACAGCCTTTGCTCATCGCCTTTACCTTCCGTCATGCTTGTCTGCAATAGCTAATTGGTGATCTAGCACGTAGTTCAACTCGAAATAGTTCCCGATTGTTTTAAAAAAAACAAACCAATACCGGCGGGGACACCTCGGTCTGCTAATCTCGCTTTTCGACGCGTCACTAATCCTCCAACAGCTGCTTCAACGTTTGGATCCACAGCACAGGTGTGCAGTATTTTGCGAAAAGCACAGTTTGCGGAAACGAATTGCTTTTTCGTTTTAACAATGACCTCTAGAAATCGGTACATAATTGAAGTAAGGCCTATCACATGGACAATTCGATGGCCTTTTAAAAGTGTGCTATGTTTCTACTATAGCTGATTAACAGCAAATGCCATAATCCCTTTGGGCCGCTTATAATACTTACTGCCGAATGTGCATTACTACTGCTAGTAACATTAGTCTTACCCTACCTATGATCAGTGTTGTTGATCAGCAAATTATCGCGAGAGTTGCTGCCACACTTCGTTTCGCCATTTTTGTTTCATTAGGTGGTATTAGAAGTAATTACGATATTTTCATAGTGGTGATATCATCTCTGTTGCTGCATTTGTGAAACAAGTCATATGAGTTCGTGGTTCAAGTCTCATTTTTTCATAAGTTTTTCATTTCCAGTTGAAATATTTTTGCTGAAATATTTTTGTCTGCTGTGCAGCAATGCTACAAACACTTCATGTTGTGAAAGAACGAACTGTTGTCAGTGTTGTGTCACAACACAAAACTATTTTGCTCCGGTCTGTTGAAAGTATTACAAAAGTCTTTGTCGCGTAGGGTTGAATGCAAGACTTCACAAGCTCTAGCAGTCGGAAACAGAATTGCTGATTGCAAGGGTATTTATCTGTGCCACTCCAAGACACTTTGCTTGGTTATTACTAATTAGTGGTAGCCTACTTCGTACAGCTGGGCAATATATTAGTCGTCTCTCGAGGCGTTGCTCTTATTGCAGTTTGTCTCTTTCCAGTGTGCACTCGTAAAGTCAATTGCCTGGTTCGGTGATATATAGTCTGAGTCTTTGCTTTTGTGAAGCTGAGTCAGTTGATATTCTTTGTGCGCTCAGTATATAGCCTCCTTGTCGGTGGATGGGACAGGCGCCATACGCGATCACAGTCCTAATGGAATCCTCAATTTAAAGGATCAACTGACTCAAATAATGTCAAGGTATAAACATGGAACCCACAAAAACATGTTATTGTTTTAACACAGTGCATCGATAAGTCGATGGCTCGATGTGTACGTTTAAATCGACATCAAAATGTACATTGTCCCGGAACAAATGATACTTCAACTTCTCTATATTCTTCCAAACGTTTTTCTAATGTTCAAGAAAATATTTTTGCAAGACATGAATGTGCAGCAGTACACACACAAATAACACCATTAACGGGTTTTTCATACGTGGTTCTTATTGTGGCCATGGGCTTGTGTTCTTTATCGTTCACCCAGGAGAACACGCGAATGTTACCCTTTTTTCCCTATGTCGTTGAGAAAAAAAATTCCTCACAATTACAAAAAACCTTCACAATTTTTTCTACCCTAGGTTTTGCATGCTTTATCTTTTTCTACGTAACGAAAAATTGGTTAGTTGTGCCGGTTAATGAGGCGTGTTTGTTCTCAAGATCTTTCGCACAAACTGTGAGGCTGCACTTCATTTTCGCCTGTTTTTCGACTTTTTTCAGAAAGCGACAGACTGCTGACGTGTCAATCATCGACAGTACCTCCAGAGGACACACGCATAACAGAATAAAACTTGTCCTTATGCGAATGCTGACAGAGTTGGACGCCTCAATGGGCGAAAACTGCCGCTGCACGTTCGAACAAATATCAAGGTACATTTTGAAATTTCTGTTCTTCAGTAAGACTTCGGAGCATAGGGAATATGCCGAGTCCCACTTGGAGCATCAGTAAATTTTCCCTGCAGCCGCTTGCAAACATTATTTCGCTTTGATGTGTGTGCAAGCTCAGTCCTGGTTGACGGTTTAGAGATGGCTCGGATATCAGTAATGCTAAGTTTTTAAAATTTATCCACACACTTTCATTCCTTCGGAATGAATACTGTTGCTTTATTTAAAACTACAATCGCCGAGGTTGCACACACTTGCACAAGAGCCTTTATGACGTAATGTTTGTAAACAAGTAAGCCCCACGTTCTACTGAACGATAAAATTCCTTTTGCAGCAATTTTCAGCGAACAACGTTAACATGCGAACAAAAATTTTATCCGCTGTTTATCACTTCATGAGTGCATTTCTTCAAACGTTTAATTTTCCCAACAGAGTCGGTTCAAACTGCATTCATCACTTCGGGTAATTTGAGATTCAGCTTACTGTCTATTTGCGTTGCACTTACGTTTTCTACAAACGTATTCGCAAAACCATTCGATCTTTTGTGCAGACGTACGTGCGATTGCAAGATCGGAGGCTTGCTCACCACCTTGCTGCAACTTCTCTCCGGACACGTTTCGTTAAGCAAGCACGAACTACGTCAAATTATCAACAGTTTGGAGCCACAGGTCAAGAACGCTTTCCACAAAATGCTAATCGTAGAACTGACCAAAGCGCGACGGAGGGCGCGATGGCGTGTGCAGCGTCACCTGCGCGCTCTCAGGCGACGTCACGCCAGACGTCGCAATCCTTTCGCTGGCAAACAGTTGTTGATGTTCTGAGCACTTTAAAGGTTGATTTTTTAACACACGAAAAACTGAAAACTCGATATACACAGTGCAGAAGTGGCAGCAAGTGGACAGTTACGACAACACATCCAGAGGCTTGATGCGACAAAACCTGAATCGCACATGTGGACAAGCAGCAACTCCGCTCATCTGCTGCGCTCAATCAAGGATGTTATAAATGCTTGATCCGTTGGTTCCTTGCAAGTTTCATCCCACTGTAAACTTCCTCAAATGGCCTCAACACACGAACAACTTCACTCATCGATATGTGGTGGAATTCTTATCTCAGTCACGGACGAGCATTAGCAATCCACCATGGCTTGGCAAGGCCCCCAAGCCGGCGAGATGCCCAAACCGGCAGTTGGAATGCTAGAGCGAGGCACGCGTCTGTCTTGCGTTGATCAGTTAATCGCTTTCCCGTCGTGCATTACGTCTGCGTGCGTGCGCATTGCGTGTGGCGATGTTTCTGCGAGAGCTTTCGGGAAGAACAACCCGCAACATGGCAGCCATCTCGCAATCGTTTCTGGACACCATGACACACCATTCTTCATCTCTGCACGCCATGACATCGCAGAGGGTTCTTGTAGTGTTGGTACATGCGGGACATTTCGGCATCGACCAGACGAACGCAAACAGCAACGTGCGCTCCAGATGTGTTCAGAATTTGGTGTCGCCATTCCGAGGACCTTTCTCGAAGGCTCAATGCGGTCTAAAGTAACATGGATGCACCCTCTCGCACACAATGTTAGCACAGGAAAACCTACACAAGCTTTACGACCCTCCAGCAGTTCCGCCGTGTTCCTTCCACGGATGAGTTTTCCTGCGTGGCGGTATGTGCAATAGCGATTCACTCACTGCCTTTCTGCTGGTTCTTAAAATTGGCTGAAACTTTCATGGGCGCTTTAAGTGCGAATCTCGAGTTTACAAATATTCCCTTGGCGAACCATTATCGGGAAGTTCACCCAAACGCATGTGCCACAAGTCGAGCCGACAACAATGGGAGATCCATCACCTGCCTAATGACTTCAGCCCAGTTTGTGTCCATTTCTGTGTAAGAAAGTTCGGTGTTCACGCAACACTGCCTCTGAGAAAATAGCCTGCGCTATAATGCAGCCCGAAGTGAATGCGAGCAGACCTGAATTTCCAAACAACAATACCGCCAGTGATTGGGAAGTTCCTGCGCCGAAAGTAAAAACAATCAGAAAACATTTTCGTCGGCTGCGTGCAAGTTCGGTGCAATGATGTCATTTGACGGTCCGATTGAAACCTTTGACTTACAGCGTTACTCGATACGTCACAGTCAAGGCTTTTTCCTTCACATTGCAAATGGACCACGTTCTCGCTCCATGCGGCGCAGGGTTTCTGCGGCATTAATAAAAATGAAATGTTACAAACGTCAAGCGTGCAACAAATAGCAGTGTTCTTTGTTTTTTTTTAATACTATTATTTCAGAAAACGCTTTGTCTTCAATTATTTTCTGATCCTTTGTACATTTATGTTTTCTCTTTGTCTTGCTGTTGAAATCTTTTCTGTATTTGATGATCGCTGCAGGACTGAAACATCCCGAAAACGAAAAGGTGGTGTTAATACCTGTGTATTTTCTTACAAGTTCACTCTGCAATTTACAGTGGTTTGAAATAAACAAAGATTTAACAAGTTCTGTTGTGTGGTGCGCCCTGGACGTGAACCTTTCGCCACTCGGAAGGACTTTAAGGACTTGCATGCTTTAACTTCAATTATCCAGACAAACGCGGCAGTGAGAGTGAAAAATGAAGGTTTTAAAAACAAAATCCGACCTCTTACTTTATGACTATCTCAATCATTTTAGGGTTTAGTATAACGAGACTCTAGGTGCAAGTTAGCTGTTAATTCCCCCATACTTTGTGAAACCGTGTTCACGATCTTTTACAATCAGTGGAACAAAGCATCTGTAACCTTGAAGACTTAGCGTTAGCCGTATTAAGTCGCTCATCCTTGAGATCTTAACCAGAAAAGTTCGGCAGAAAGCTTCGTTCTCGCTGTAATCACTTACTGAGACCCATTTGGCAAGGCGACGTTTGAACTTCCCGTAGAAACTCTTGCTTTGCAAATCTTTCAAATCAGTCAGAAGTTACATCAGGCCTGCTTGGCTGGCCGCAATTAGAACTGCAATTGAGAAACAGAAAATTGCAGCAGTCAGATAAGCACTCGTTGCGATCTTCTCGATGAATTACATGTCGCTAAGCTGGCTTCCACTTTTGTGATGCGACACTGTGACGCAGAACTGCACCACGAAAATGGTGGTTAAAATTTAATACAGCAATAAATGTGAATTACTCTCGTTTCTGATACATTGCAATTGTGGCGTTGGTGATACAAACTGCAAGCATAGTTTGCGCTTCAAAATGAGCACACTTTAAAACTCGTTTTTTTGTTATACTAGGACCTCTAATAGCTTTTTCGCGTTTGCGCAGAGAATAAGCTGTGCAATTCAAGTCAGTATTGCCAGATGTGCTATTTTTCACAAAATTTGGCTATTGTTTGATTTGGTTAGCGGATGAAATTTGCGTTTAGCGGGTGGTGTTTTTTTCGCTATTTTCGCAATATTCCGGCGGAAAATTTGGCGGATCTTTGTACAAGATTCAGACCAGTGTTTAGTTTATAAAAAAAGTTGCCTTAATTGATTTTTCCGGTTGTATAGGTTGTTTGTACCAGTGCCAACTTTTTCAATCCAGTGGAAACCTGTATTTAGTTAGGTTTCAGTGACCAGCTCAATGCTCGTCACTCGGTCGATGTAGTAGTCGAGTGCTGGACTGCTTTGAATCTACCCACTCAGAGAAAAAATGTGGAAAGTCCTAAGTTGTATAAGTTCTGATTAGATTCTTCCAGAGAACATGGTTAACAGTGATCCTATTAGATTTAACAGCTGTATTTTGGACGTAGTCTTAAGAAGTTAAATGGAAGAATGGGACACTTGTGCCCAGTTTTGGATAAAGGAGTAAAACAAAGGTACGGTAGATAAGGGTCTCCACGTTACGGCGTGCCGTCCAAATTCGACTCCAAAGGGATTTCATCCGCATCACACACATTTTGTCAATAACGAAAAAACAATATATTTACGTAACATGGTTGATTTGGTAGAATGTAATTATTTCGAAACAATCACAACATAAGATGTCCGACCCTCAGCAGTAGCTTGTGTGCCACGTGGCCCTCTGGCAAAAAGTTTGGAGACCCCTGCTGTTGAGTTGTAGACCACAATTTGTACAGATTGTTTTGTGAAATGTTCAATTCTGGATATAAAGTGCTACAAGTAACTGGAATTGAGTCATCACCTAATTCATGCGAGGTCTCGAGCTTAGTTTGTTCAGAATGACTCACATGCTCTTAGACGGCGAATGTTATTTTTGATAAAGTGGGGTCAGGTTTTAAAGCATCTGAACGGATGAACCGTTTTAAATCAAGGACTCGAAAAGTGCAAAGAAATACTGAGAAAGCCTGGTGCAAGTTCTGTGGCTGCAAAATCAGAGCAATTGGTCAGAGTTAAATAGCTATTATGCTTCTAATAAACATCAGCGTAATGCTGTTTCCCATTATATCATGTAGCAGCATGGTGACTTGTTAAACTTTGGTTTTCAAAAAAGATCTGACAGCAGTAATCAGTTGTGTCGTTTTGCATTTGTAAATACAGTAGTTTTCCAAATGGCGGAGGCTGTTGGTACATGTTATAATCTTCACGTGAGGTGCGATAATATGTACATCATCTGCAACCACTGCCTTTACAATTGGTTTTGCAAAGATTGCATGGTTCCTATATGTGCCAGAGAGTTAAATTTAGTGACTAAATGTTTTTCGTCACAGTTGGCTGTTTTTGGCTGCAGGTTTTTGCCAATTGTGGCAACTTTTGGCTAACTTTTTGAATTTTTTGTGAAGTTGGCTTTTTGAAATCTGGCAACACTGAACTCAAGTCATTTCACTACATATGTGCTGCAAAGTTTAACTGTTTCAAAAAAAAACGCAAAGCACAGAATTAATGACGCGGAAGAAAGCCAACGATGTTGACACGGTCTGCTTGAACAAAGAAATGAGTTAGTGATGGCCGGAGTTTTTTAAAGAACTTCTCCCCTGAGCAAGCGCTGGTCAGCATTAAGGTCGAGTAGCTGCAAGCAAATCGCAAATTGATCTTTTTGTTAGTTGCCGCAGTCCTGTTCTCTGGCGTGTGTGAAATCTCGATATGCTTTGTTCCACGAATCCATGTAATGACTCCAGCGATGAAACTCCACTTTCCACTTGGTTTCCACTTCGTTCAGGTCGTCTGAAAGATATGTGAAACATATGTTGATTGAAAGAAATAGGACTTTTGCTTTGTTTCCGAATGACAGCTTCCCTTTATGATTCACTTGACGTAGCTAAATGGCGAGGGTGCAGATGCCATAATCTTTTTAATTCATATGGCGTACCAGTGTATGCCGGTATATGCATATCCATATCCCATGCCATGTACATACCTCACATACATTTCTACGGCTAGATGGTAGTTTCACATCAAATGTACAGTAGGTAATAGCTACAAACGTATTAGATGTAAATAGTATAAGTTTTGTTCCTGCTTCAATAAGTTAACTGAAGCTGTCAGGTTTAATAAAGTTAAGAAATTAGCACGACAAACATTTACTGATCTTATCACCATGATATTGTTGTTCACCAGTGTAGCGCAGAAGCCAGTGGTCAACAGCACAGTGGCCAAAACGTTTGTCCAAAGTACTCGATCACGAACGAGACGGCAAATTAGAAAATTTGTTGACGAACGGCTTGCCGATGACACTTGGCGTAAGCCACACGATGACCCTTGAGGCGCCAAGGGTTTTTCAGTCTTGTGTAAGCTGCTTAAACCAGCTTGGCGCGCTTTATTTCCTCGTGCTGCCAATTTCAACAACAGGCATTCAGCGATAAAACGCCTTTTTCGCACACGGAACAAAATTTATTGCAGTGCTTCGTGACAGGGATCCATGAAGTGGAAAATAGCGACTCCACCTAAAATGAAAACCTCCTAATGTCAACTCGCAACATCAAAAGCCCATTTCTCCGGAATTAAAGACCAAAAGCTCTTTGAGACAGTTATAAGCTCTGTTCACACCCCTTGCAGGCGGTTAACAAACTGCCACTTCAGTTTGAAAAAAAGACCTTTTACTCAAGTACATTATCACATCACTCACTCGTCGCAGCAAGAAGAGATGGCATGTAATGTTCCCAAAATGCGCACTGCAGCGATCGGGTGGTCGGCTGCAGAACTACGTCGTGGCTTTCTTGAATCTTTAAATACTTCCTACTGCTAGCGTCGTACTTTGGCCACGATATTTCTCCTGCTTTCTGAGTAGAATTTGGGCCATTCGGGTTCCTGCGCGTAAAACAGTCAACGTCACATTTCATGCTGCACAGTTCTTGATAAAATTGAAAAGTTGCTGCGACACAGAAAGCAAAGGTTTGAAAACCAGTTAATACCGGCAAACGGACGATTTGCAAGTCCCTGCTGCAAGCCGTTTCTAACCAACCACAAGACCAACCACAAGAAACGTCTTACCCGAGAAAAAATGGCAGCGACAGGCTTGCTCGGATTTCAGTAATTTACAACTGCAACAAGAAGCCACTGAAACACGAGAAAAAGTCTCGGATGTAACCACAAGCAAGTTCGCTCACCCGAACTTTGCAAAGTTTGTCCAATAGCGCACCATGCGGCGGCTGACCATCCTGTCTTGATCGCTGTAGTTTTGAGCGTAAGTGAAGTTTCCGAACCAGGGCAAGCCAAAGACAAGCTCGATCTCATAGCCGTGCATGACTCCAGCCCAGGCTGGCCATGGGTTTGTCGAAATTCGGTAGTCCAGATGATACAAATAAATATTTCTCGAAGGGAAGTAGTTTGAGTGGAGACTGCAGGCAAACCGAACAAGTTCGACAACGTTATTTGAAGGTCGAGAGAGAGAGACTTCGTCTATTTGAAATGCAATTAAATTCTACTTCCTGAGACAAAGGACTATTAACAGCAAAAGGCACTTGAAATACCTTCACCAATGAATTTATAAACCTTACTTTGCAAGATGCTTTGTAGGACACTCGATGTGGAAATCACCTACAATGTTATTAATGCCATCGCGGTATTGGCTGGACGTCTTCGGGTAAGTCCAGTTTGAATAAAAAAACTCGACCGTGTATTTTCCGAACTCGTTCGTTCGAAGACCACATCTTTTTATTCCTTCCACAAACTGAGATCTGCAAACAGATAAGGTGTTTTGTTAATTATATTGCTACTAGGTTTGTTTTTGTCGGTCACAGACAGGATTCTTTTGAAATGACCGGAAAAAATTGAGACATGTCGGTCACTATGTCTGAAAAGGTAAGCTAGTAGATACCGTTAACACGGCCCGTAACCACGGGGGAATTCGGGGGCAATGATCTCCAAACTTTTTGTTCCCCCCAAAATTTTGTTGTGCCCAAAAAAGTGCTTCAAACATAAAAGCAAAATTCTTGGCTCCTAAAGATGTATATCCTTGCCCTGGCTATGGGCCTGTGTACTTGAAATTTCAGTGTAAAGACAAGAGAGAAGGTTTATGTTTGGCATACCATAAGTGATCTTTGTGAATGTTGTAATCGACTTACTTATTTATCAAGCTTGCAGTGCTTATGTTAAATCCTTCCACGGTGTAGATCGCGAAATAAGATCCTTCGTTTGTATTAAAGCCAGTGAGTACGTCCACCTCGCTTTGCCGTCCATCGCGAGTTGCCTGAGTTAGATTGTTAAGACATTAACTTCCGCATCATTCTGCTACTTGGACATCGATCGTGAAAAACCGTTGAGAAACTGGGAGATAAACGGCAACAAATATTTAACGCGTATAATTCGGATTTCAAAAAACGATTCAGTTGAGAATTGACTGACCATGGTCGAGTAAAAAGCAAGGTTGGCTGAACCTGGGTTGCTGGCTGGGCAGAGCCTAGTGTGTCAACGTATACTTGTGTCTACACCACGAAATGATGTATTCAAAGCAAAGTCTTTAAATGATGTATTCACAGCAAAGTACTTTACCATATGCGGGTCTTGCGGAAGAAATGAGGTGCCAGAAACCGGAACAAATGGAAAGTCAAAGATTTCGCTGGAAACCCAAGAAGCCCGGAAAATCTCAGCTGCACTTTTCGAACGCAAACAAGTCAGCAGAGCTGCTTCGTCAATTCCCTTGGGACACTCAAGATTTGCTGCGAATTTCCAAGTCCTGTTTAAAGCTGTTTTAAGGGGCACGGTTGACCAGGGTGTTATTTGATTTCCACTCTGCAAGATGATTCTAAAGAAAGTATTATAGATTGAAGGTAAAAAGTAGCTGTACTACTTAGAAGCTTTCACAATACATGAAAAGGAAGGCATTACACTGTAATCACCTGAAAAACACATTGAAGAGACAACCCCGATGAACTTGCCTAGAAGATTTTCCAAGGTTAGAAAATTTAAAATTCCAAAACATACTTTGTAGGGATGGCCTTTTCAAAAACAACGTTTGAGGAAAACGTAAAGACCGTTTATTGCGCTGTGTGTCACAAAAAAATTCAGGCCTTTTGTTTATTCTGTTTTAGCAGAGCAGCAGTTTGACATTTGTGCATTCTGTAGTTTTCTGGAAGCTCTGAAAAGCTCGTTTTCTGAAACATTTCAGTATCATTGATTAGCAAAATAACTGCTATGCAGGTTTGGCCAACACATGCTTGCGCAACTTTCTTAGGTGTCAGCACTTGCACTTTAAGAGGAAGCAGTTGCTAAAACAAGCACTGTTGTTTTGGCAATAAATTAGTGCAAATATTCCAACGCCTAAAGACCATTGATCCTAAAGCCTTTGATACCATGGTGTGTAAACTGAAGTTTTAGATCCAAAGCAAAACGCTTACCTGTGAAATAGTCCGCTGCTGGATGGCGCTAATGTGTGCAAAGCGACCGAAGCCGCTCCTGCGCTTTCGCCGAACAAAGTAATCCTATCCGGGTCGCCACCGAAAAATACGATGTTCTCCTTTACCCACTTGAGCCCCAACTGTTGGTCCAGTAGTCCAGCATTACCTTCGATTTCACCGTTGAGCGGGGGAAGAAAACCTAACGGTCCAAGTCTGTACGAAATAATAGCACTGGACAGATGGTTGACATCAAAGCACGTACCCAATCACAAATCATCTAAACACAGGAAAAACGCTCATTTTAGGTGTTATCACAGTGTTAACTAATTTAAAGGGCCTTGTCTCGAAATTTACTCGTGGAACTCGATTACATTAGAAACCGCAAATGAGGTCGATACTCCAAATACTGCGAAGCAAACTTCCTCCGACTGGTTGATCCTCGCTACTGCTTGTGGCTGCAGGTAAGGCTAAACAAAGCACCGACGAAGCATTTCGCACTCTGCCGCGTTTCTTGTTCAAATTCAGAACACAATGTGTTTTAATGATAGACGTATGTTGCAAAAGTCGTTGTGTTATCAAATTCAACCACGCTACCTGTAATTTATGGAGACAACAACAACATCATGAACTGCAGCCAAGTATCTTCCGTCGTACAGAGGCAGAGCGGTCGTTCCACTGAAGAACGACCCGCCGTAAATCCAAACCATGACGGCGAGTCGGTTGTCGGGGTGACGTTTGTTTGCGTCGCGCGTCCAAACATTCAAATAAAGACAATCTTCGCTTTTCTGGTTCGGTGCGTTCCACATCTCGGCGCCTTAAGCATATCAATCAACTTGGAAGGAAGTGTATACGCACAATAATCGGCACAACGCGCAGGCTGTGGGAAAGCTTGCCTCAGGCGTAACTAAAAATTGCCGTCCTTGCCTAGTAGAAATTATTTTTGAAAACATGTCCTTTCCGACAATGAAAACATTCAAAGCTTGTCTAGCCGCTTCATTCGTTTAACGAATTTATGAAAAAGAGACGATAGTAGCGTTTCTCCAAAGTTGAGCCCGCTACTAACATGTGGCCCCCAAGCAGGTACACTTTAAAGGTTACAGCTAAATCGTTGGTTTTCCTTTCGGGGATTATCGTGCTCGTAAAATTCGTAATGCGTTTATTTTCGCTCTACGGTCGGGTCATACCAAAGACTTGTCCAGCACTGTTCAGCGTTAATGGGAGTGTGCAAGGAAAAAGTTAACTCGCGTTGATACACGCGCCACCATTTCTCAGCATTCGCCACGAAAGTACCGCGTGGCCCCAGAAGCAAGCAAGCGAAGATGAGCCAGCGTTGTAACAAAAGAAGAATTTCCGCTTGAGGCAAAAGAAAACAGCACTGAGAAAGTGAGAAAGAACAAAAAATAATACAGCACTGAGAAGGAAGAAATCCGCTTTTTGAACAAGGTAACGCAGTTCGTTTCATTTGTTCTCAGCATTATCCTTTGCATTAACTAGGTATCTTTGATACCATTGTTGGTTTTTACCAACAATCACCAAAAAGTACAGTGGACCTCAAAATCCATTCGTTGATAGTTGCAACTTATGCGTGGACGACACGTTAAACCGTGAGGGCGGAACGGGCTGACGGCTCTATTAATTTGAGAACCTTCACGCAGCAAACAATGTAATCTAAACAGCATCGCTTCTTACAAAAGCGTGTTAGATCCTATTTAATTTCTTTTTGCAGCAGCCCAAGTATAACACTGCATGCTTGAATTTGACAAAATGAATGTATTTTTGATAAAACAAACGTTGTAATTTTAAATTGATATATGGTATTTTGAAGTGCGCCAAGTAGAAATTTACTTGTCGTTTCTCGTCGATTGTTCTTTGCGCGAACAATTGTGTTTTAAAGCCAACAGGATTTAGAGGACAGGCACATAAGTGCATATTGGACTAAGTGTGACTTTGATATTTATCTTATGAGAAATACATTTCTCGTTGATGAACAACTTAAATCACTACTGGCGGTTAAATCATTAAAAAAAATTTCCACCGTTTCGATAGTTGCTGCAACTATCTTCATCAGGGCTAAGAATGAAACGCCGTAAGATTCGAGCACGGATGTTAAAAAATGCGTGCGCTCCGGTTGGCGCCGTGCTGAGGTGGCGCCGTGCTGAGGTGGCGCCGTGCTGAGGTGGCGCCGTGCTGAGGTGGCGCCGTGCTGAGGTGGCGCCGTGCTGAGGTGGCACCGTGCTGCTGATAAGACCTCGGGAGGCGGGGAACGTTGAAAGATACAACCGTAAAAACACAACAGTATGACGAATCAAGCGGTGGACAAGACGAAAGAAATTTAGATTTTAATGTAGACTATTGTAACATAAGCCGGTAAATGTCGGGGAACAAGTCCGATCATTTTGCATTCATTGTGTTTTACCGCTACTTATGTGAAAAATCCGATAAATGGGCGTGTATAATAGTTAATCAAAGTCCAATTCATTCGATTTAGATCAAACGTGTGTTGAGACATTTGTCGAAAAAATGTACGTCCGCTTTGCGTTCTTTTTTGGCAGGTTTCAAGGCTTCTTGTGGTTTCTCCAATGTATCGTATATTGCAGTCACGGCATGGAATTGAATAAACCACGCCTTGTCGAAACTTCATATCCTCGGGGTTTTGATGGAAGTTAGAAGGTTGCCCAACTTTCTCACCGATTTTGATGCGACTTGTATTTTGTGGGTCGTCAAGCATCGTTTGATTTTGTCACAAGTCGCCGGAGAAAAGGTAGTATGGCTAATCCTCTTCTTTCATGTTTTTCGTTCTTTGTTTTGTTTACAAGTTTCTTTCGATAGAGCAGTGTGTTTGGGTAACCGTTTTAAGAGTTGATTTGACGAGGTCGATCTCTTCCTGTCTCACTTTCCTGGTCACCGAGTTTGTCAGCTCGTTGACTTGCCGACAAAATAAATCGATGCTTGACAATCCACAAAATAAGTCGCATCAAACTCGTTTGATCTAAAAAGTGGGATAATTCAAGTCTTCGACTTGAACCAAACTATTACACACGACCATTTATCGAATCGTTTTACGTAAGGAGCGATGATAAAGACACAGTCAATGAAAAAAGATCACTTGTTCCCCTACATTTACCGGTTTGTTACAATAGTCTACATTATAATCTTCTAAATTTCCTTCGTGCTTTCCACCGCTTGATTCGTCATAGTGCTGTTTTCACGGTCTTACCTTTTATCAACGCCCCCGCCTGCTGAGTTCTTATCAGCACGGTGCCACCTTGAGCGCACACATTTTAAGACATCCGTGCTCGAATCTCACGGCATTTCGTTTTTAGCCCTGATGAAGATAAAGTTGCATCAAATTTCTAAACGTTGGAAAGTTTTTAACGTGTTTATGTTTTTACCGCCACTTGAGTCTGATTAAAGTTTTGTTTATCGAAGTCCTGGCGTCTCTGAAGCAGGAAGAGACGTTGATTTTTATTTTTACGCGTAAAAAGTACAAGTTCTGAAACAGGCAAAATTTAAGAATGACGTTTAAATGCTAAGTTATGGCAAACAGTCACCAAACCTATTTTTCACTCCGCAAAACCTGTAGACGTTTGGAAAAGGGACGCGAAAGAATATCTTTTGTCAACCACCTTCCAGCTCGGTCGTTTCGCGAACCCTTCATGAACATAGAAAATTCAAAGCGATGAATTGTGTGTTTTAATACTCACTTGTAAATAATGTAAAACAGTATACTGGGAGCACCAAACGCAAAGTTTGTTTCAACCTTTTTTTTGAAGTGAAGCCATGGGTAATCCCCAAACTTGCTGCAAAGTTGCAAATGTAAACAGGCTAAATACATGCTAAAAACAAGTTTGTTTAACCTCACCCAAGAATCCAGGAAAAACTGTATCGTCTTCATGGAAACAAGTTGGTCCAAAGTTGACAGTCAATTTAACTTTTTGGTTCCACGGAACCACAGCAATAGGTGCTCTGAATCGCAGGTTCTTTACAGGAGGTTCAGCAAATGGAATGCCGAGGAAAGCGGACACGGTGACCTGCCCGGTATCTTCAGTGTTTACCGTCAAGTACTTTCCCTCCACAAAGCCGTCACTCCATAAAAAAGGTTAGAACTATCATGAACAGCACATTTCACCTGCTTTTATCACAGGAATAGTCTTTTTGACCGCCACCGAGAACAAACCACCTCAAGAGAACCGGAGGCCACAGCGGGGTCTGGGAGAAAAGTGCTAAACTTCCTCAGTAACAATTTTAAGGTATTAAAAATGTTCCGATACGAATTTCTAAACTATAGAATTACTAGTTTGATTGACGCAACCCGAAACTTCAAGCATTCGCTTACCGCTTATAATTAATTGAGAAATCACTTGAGGAAACAAATTGGCAATCATCGGCACATGTCAAAGGCTGTGCAAACATGCAAAACTTAAGAAAAACTCAACCGGTCTGTTGATTACATTCTTTCAAACTGCTACTTGTCGAAAAATCCATAATAACGGTATGCGATGACTCCTGGGAATAACACACGAAGCTACGAGAAAAAAGACAGTAGAATGCCCGCCTCTCAATTAAAAGGCTGTGTGCTCGATCCACGGCCACCGCGTGGATCGCCGTAGTGTTCCTTGAGCAAGAACGTTCATCTTTAACCGCTCCACCAAGAACCAAATTTCAGGTTTTGGTCTGTCGCTAACTGCCGTCACCAAAAGCAACCAAAAAACAGGTCAGAGCAATTTCGCAATGCAATGAAATCATGCGCACTTCTATAAAAGCAAAGATTGTTTCTCTGCTTGTGAGGAGGCAAAGACCAACAGCCAGGCCCAGATTAAATGAACGCGAGGCCCGGGGCAAAGTCGTGACCGCGAGGCCCCTTTAAAAGCTCTTAGCGCAACTGGGCAGCGTTTCACATCACCTCATTTCAACTTTGCAGAAGCACCGGTCAAAAACGTCGATTGTTTTTTTGTCTCTGAAGTGTAGATTTGACAGCCTACACTTCAGAGACAATCGAGGGTGACCATGTTGTACGGCGGTTCATAGGTAGTTAATTTGTTCAAACTATCTTTGTGCTACCGTGACACTACATACCAATCTTTTTTGTCACAGACTGTGACCACCTCTACTGCACAAATCGTCCATTCACATACGTATTGAGGAAAGACATGAACAAAAAATAGGAAAGATATGAACAAAAAAAAATAACATTAAGTTTTTTTCATCATTTCCTGCGGCTTACAACCAAGGGTGACTTACAATTCGGCTTACATTTTTTTCTTTAGCTTGTTGAAAGCTTTAGATAACGCCCAGTCTTTCCTTGGCTACGTTTTGTTGAAAGTTTTCACATTTTATCTTTTTACTCTTCAGCATCACTTGCACAGGTGCGCACTCCATCATAGGAGGGATTATGATGAACAGAGGACAGTTGTAGTGGTGTGGACATCTTCACCGGGGTTGCCAATTAAATGCGAAACGCGCTATACACGAAAGTATCCCAATGTCTTCGGTAACCTATATCAAATGCGGCTTACAATCAAGGGCGGATCACATTAATTTGTTAACACCATTTCGTGCGGCTTACAATCGAATAAATGCGGCGTAATTAAAATCAGTATTCGATTATAGTTTCAATCAAATAAGCACACTCCTGTTTTTGTTCGTGACACAAACTTCATGGGTTTTTATTTTACGAATATGTTTTTTTGGTGTGTAATCTGGGTTTATTTGAAATCAGTGAATGGGAGCCCTGAATGTGGATGTAGGTGTTGCAGCGAGACAGTGACTGCTGATAGCGGTAAGCCACATATAGTCTATACTGCGCGAAAAGATGCATGAGTAAATCTGTAGCAGTGCTTCCACAAGTTTGAAAAAAACATTGTTAGTGTGAGACTGTGATCAACGTGCCCGAGTGAATAGCTTTCAAACGACTCTCACGCAGTTTTTTTTCACACAGTATAAAAATACGTGGCCTGCTAGAATATGTCTATGCAGTCTTGTGGGAATACGTCTTTATCGTTAAGGTTTAATTATGACTTCTTCGTGAGCACTAAGTTCACGCGAGCACTAAGTTTGCTGTGACGAGTTTTCGTAATTCATCTGCTCAGTTTTTTTAAGCGTGGTGTTCTAACTTTAGTAAGTTGTCCCGATCATGTCAACATAGGTCTATATACTTTTACTTCTTATTGCTTGAATCAGTTTTGTGAGTGTCTAAGTTTTGTTTTTTCACGGCTTATGTTGTTCTTGCCGTTATTATTCTTTAATTATGACTTATTTGTAAAAAGTGCTGGAAAAATTTAATGTTAGGCAGTTCATGAAAAGAATAAGCATTTCTAACAGCAGAAGTGTAGAAAATATCAGGCAAAAGATTTATAATTGAGGCTCAACCCAACCAGCACAAACTAATGGGGTAGAAAGGGTGAAGCTTTGTGAACGTCCATTTGCACTGTATCGTAAGCAACATGAAAAGGATAAGGGAAATTGCGACGTTGGCCCCCGCTGGAAAACTTCTTGCGGACGCCCATGGATGCATTGATTTCGATCTGATTCTTGGATTATCAAGTGTGGTACTGTTTGGTTCAATTCTTTTAAATCACTCAAAAGCGATGAATTCCTAAAGTTGTCAGTTACCTTTACCCTACAATATATACTAAACGCAGTAGTCAAAAAGCTCTACAATGTTGAGGTGTGGTGAACAGCCTAAAAACATGATAAACCAGTAAAGGAGTGTTTTGACATTCAAACGCGAGGCCCCGGGCAATTGCCCGATTTGCCCAATGGTTAATCCGGCCCTGCCAACAGCCCTACTGGCCTCTGGAATGGAGGCAGCAGAAGAGCGTAATAAAAAACGCAGTCAGCCTCTTACCTTGTTAAAACCATTGGTCCATCATAGACTGCAGCGGAAAGAAGGAACACGCTGAGGAAGCAGAAAACACCACAAACACAAAAACAAAAGTTTGTCATAAGTATTCGTGGTCTAGAAAACGTCCGGAACGTCTTTCCTTTCCTCCTAAAATAACACTTGAGAAATTATTACAATACCGTGTTAGGACAACATGAACTTGAAATACACGGACAAATATCAATCGGAGTAACTTCAGCCAATATTGTAGAAATACAATTGACGCTTAAGGTACAATATAAAGTCAAGAAAAGCAAACGCACTTGTTTATTTTAAATATCGACTTCACTCGGTGGAGAAGACACACAATTCACATGATTGCACAGTAAGACATTTAATGTTTAAATCGCGCATTGTATAATATCACAGAAGGAAGTTCCTGGGATTGTTTTAATTTTAACTTCTTGGGATATAACACTGCCAAAACTCTGTCTTCAAACTAAAAAGCTATCTACTCTCCTAGTGAGAAGGGCAGATTCAACAACGCTCTGCATTTGTCATAATAAAGTCATTCTGAGATTAAAGCTGGCTCTTATTCATAGCATCACATTGGAACTTCCCGATACGGCATTTGCGGCCACCGCATTTATCTGTTGTCTAGTTAAAAGACATTCGGTACTGAAACACAGCAAGCTGTCATGCAACCGCCAAGCTTTAAAGAGACCACCTTCCAGTAGCCTTGCAAGAAACAAATCCGAGTTGCTTCGAAGTTCCTTCCAATCCGACGTCTTACGGCATCTAGTAGAATTCCGCCTTTAATTGATTAGTTTGACTCTCGGCAGGTTTAGCAATTACAGTGAAGCAATTGTAAGAAGCCACTTCTAAAATCACTAAGCAATGCATAACATACAAGAAATTTCGCCGTTTCTTTTGAAGAATTGATATAGTTTTTTAATAAAGGGTAAGGTAAGCTTGGTAAATTATCATTCATAGCTTAAAATGCTTTGTTACGCTCACTAAAACCATCATTACAAAATTCTCTGCACGTCCTGTTTTTTTTCTTGAATGACGGTTCACCGTTTATGATAGCAGTCCACCAAACTCTAAAGGCAAAAGTTAATCAATCTCCCGCACATATATAGAGCCGGAAGCTCATAGCTGATTGATGCAACCGTTAGTTCAGTGTTCCTCGGAGCTAAATAAAACGACAAAACGTTTCATCATTTTTAAAAAGAAATAGTTACATGTGTGAAGCGCACTCAGTTCAGTACATATATAACATGAGAACACCAGACGTCAGTCTGGTCATGTAAATATATATAAGGTGTTCAACCAGAACTTCAGTGGATGTCCCAAAACGTTCAGTGCATGCTTCAGATTTTCACGATATTATATTTTTTCCTTTCTATCAGAGCTGGCAGTTTGTCCACAAATTTCAACTCTGCTTTCAGCATGTTCGCTTCGGTTGATAAATGTTATTACCAAATACCAGTATATTCAAATTTGGTGTGTCTGGTAAACCTTATCTTCTTGGTCATGCAAAGCTTGTAATAAGCATTTAGTAAAAGAAAGCGATTTCCTTTATTACTTGCGTTTACTTGACTGCAATATCTATACCAGAGTAGCATGAAATAGACCGGAGTAAAGAATTCATTCATTCATTTTTTCACTGATTTATTTTCATTCCCGCTTTTTCTGTCAGGAGGGTCGCGGTGACAGCAGCCCTGCGAGGACTCGGAATACCTCACGGGCAACAGCAATCTCAGATCTCGATTCGAAGAAGTGGCTCGATATTCAGAGTTTTACGAATTTAACAGCTGCGCGCTTTGTCGCGAAGTGTCACACCGTGAAATACTCGTAACTCTTCGCAAAAATCCTATCTCTGCCGCTTGCACTTGGGATAGTATTCTTTCAATCATCAACCAAGATTCATGACCACATGTGAGGTTCGGAACAAAGACCAATTTGAAAACTGAAAGCTTGGCGGTATTTCAAAGCTCCCATTTTGTGACCACAAAGCGATAAAGTTCACGCAGAACTGCGTTGGTTTTACCATTCCGTATATCAATCTCCTCGTTCTGCCTTCCGTCACTCGTAAATACCACCCCTAGGTACTTGAACTTCTCCACCTACTGCAGTGTATTGCCATTGCCGCTAGCTTGCAGCATGAACTATCTTGGGTTTCCAGAGAGACATGATACCTCGGTCTTTTTAGTGCTGATTTTCACTTTGGCTTGGTCGCACGCAGCAGAAAACCGATTGGGTTCGTGCTGAAGACCCTGTTGAGAAGATGCTAGCAGTACCAAATCTTCCGCAAAAAGTAAACGGTTGATCCTGCAACTCCCGACTGTAACACCCTCGTCGACTCGGCTGTGACTGTCTATCCAATGCATATATAAACCAGTGGTTCTCAACCCTTTTGTCCCACAGACCATGTTTCAAAAAACATATGAGATGGGCCACTGCTCAGCTGACACCTCATGAACAACTATTCGAAACTATATTGACCACTGGTCAATGAACGCATGGGCATGTTCAAGTTTAGTCTAAAAGTCCTGTGGACCACTAGAAATTCCAGCTGGACCACGTTGAGAATCACTGAGATGACTATGAAACACCTTTGCCGGAGTCCAAAAACAACGGTGAACGGCACTGATTTAACTCCCCAGGCACGGACATAAACCAGTCCCGTCGACACAGGAGCTTGGTGGGCTTAGCCACCCCAAATGGAAATATGAAACACTATAAATAAGTGCAGAGCTTTTGTCAAAGTTTAGAATGTCAAACCCCCTGCACTAACGTAAATCTTTCCTATTGAAGACTTTCTGGCGACGGTTCTGACACAACCATCTGAGCAAGAATAGAGTGACTTGACGGCCGGCCGTCAACACCGTACTCACGCAACGCCCCCCAAAGCTTTTCACGAAGAACCCGGTCGTATGCTCTCTTGAGGTCGACAAAACATGTGTAAACGTCTTTGGCAAACTCCCAAGATTTATCGAAAAGTTGCTGTGTAGTGCTACGGCCGGGACAAAAACCGCATTGGATATCAAACAACTTTGGTTGAATCATTTCGCTGTATCTTTTTGCAAGTCATTCGGCGTAAACTTTTCCAGAGAGGCTAAGGAGAGAAATGTCCTTGTATTTGGAAATATCTTTACCTGAAAAAATTCCTTACCTTTAGAGTAAAACTTCTTTTCCTCTAAAGCAGCTATGTCCAACCCGCGGTCCTCGGGTCGCATGCGGCCCAGGCAAAGGTTTTGTGCAGCCCAGTTTAGGTTTTCGCTGTAGTAAAAGTATCCTACATATCGACAACCTTTTCTTATTTTGTTAACCTTTAATTTGACATTTTTGATGCAAGTGTCTTCTCAGTGCCACTTTACCACGTCTGTAAATATTGCAATTAGGATTCGAACGCTTTCAGTGTATTAGCTTTAGTTAAATTTAGTTTGCTCTGATCCAGGTCAATCAATGTGCGGCCCTCATTAATATGTCATCAAATGTGCGGCCCTGTTTAAGATAGCGACATGATTTTTGGCCCAAGTAAGCCATTTGGGTTGGACATAGCTGCTCTAGAGTAAAGAACGATCATTAAAGGATATTCGCGAATAAACTTTATACATTGTGTGCTGAAAATCAACACAAAAGAATTTTAAAGCGCTTCTTCTCATTGTTCAAATGCAAAGGTTTGATCGCAGTTTAGTTTCTAAAGTTATTTTTAAACGACGCGTTTTTGCATTCAACATCGGAGTAGCGGAAAATTTGAACGATTTAATGTAAAAAGCGTCTTTTCGCGAAAGATCGATCGGACCTTAAAAACTGTATCAAACAGCGACAAAGGTATCAGCAAACGAATGAAATACTTGCCCGGTTGGTATATAGACATGCAATATAGGGGGGAAATGCCACAAGTATGGATACTTAGAGAAGCACAGAAGTAGTTTCTGTCATCACACATATAACAACAGCCAAAGAAAATAGCATGGAAGCATATTTCAAGACGTGCGTGGTATTTTTACGCTTGGCGAAACATGGTGAGTTTCTTACTTCTCCCATCAGTGTCAAAGTTGTTGTTGACATTGAGAAAACATGTATTTTATATCTTTTTGGCCAAGTGGTGTTTACGTTACTATGAAAGCTCAATGCATTTGCTTATTTTCCTGCAATGTGCAAATATAGCCTGGGTCTCGTAGTATTGTGCTCATCTGCGTTTGCCTGATCATCTTAGTCGGAACAACTTAGAAAACTATCATGGTTCGATTATAATTTTCGATCGGTCAGCAATCCTGGCAGTAAGTATTTTCGTTAAACTTTTGCATTACAAATAAGCAGTTTCATGCATTCTACCTAAACTTTCCATAAATCATAAGACTCATGACCCTTGGACCTATACTTGCAATAACATGCAGATAAACATTTTGTTTTTTGAACGTATTTCTGTGAAAAAAATTATACTTCAGAAATACCACGAGCACTCATGCATTTGTTTCATGGCTTTTCAAATTTTAGGGTAAGTCGTAGTAAACAAGAATCAATGTTAGAAAGCGCATACTGAAATGAAATCAACTTGAATTTTCCGACAACAGTTGTTATAATCGCCAGCGAAATCTATTTTCCCTTCTTGGGTTTTGTAGGTTAACGTCTCATGTTCAGTTCATTGAATTTACCTGACTACGAAGGAGTTGTTCTTGAGACGTTCAACACGCGAATCCATTTAATTCAGTTTTTCTTATGTTGATTCCAATACACAGCTGCTTACCCAAGAATGACCAAGCCTTGCATTGAAATGCATAGGTGCGCATGCGCGTGGCGCTTTTACAAAAACTAATGTTTGCGGCAAAACTCGGCGACGAAGCAATGTCAAATCAGCTGCCAGACAAACTGTCGTCAAACGGCCGCGTCGCCCATTTGTCACTTTACCGGATGGTTTTGTTGATGAACCGCTATGTATTTTGATTTTTAAGTGGCCGAGAATTCATCTCGCTCAATTAGTTTCCAACAAGTTGTCACCGAATTGCGCACAAAAGTTGTGAGATAAAGAACAAAGTTAAAGCGGCGATTTCAGGCTCATCACTGAACTTCGATTTCCGTATTGACATTAAAATAGATAGATTGCAAGACATTGACGTAGACTGCTGTGTGTCAATAGATACAACATAATTTTTCAAGTAAACAAACACACGACGATCTTCGAGATGAAGAGGAATTAACCAAAGAAAGAGAAAGGACGAGAAGGTTGTCATCAAAATAACGGAAGTTTGTAGATTACTGCATTTTAGTTGCAAAAACGTAAACGTGCAAAGCTGAATGCATGAAATTTGTATATAGCTTCATCCTTTTTGGTCACGAGTTTTTCTCATTTGCTGAAACAGTTATGAAGAAAACATTTTGTGTTTCATTCTTTCATTAGGCCCGTATAGCAACACGTGAAGAAAAAAAACGATGTGCAGTCAATTAAAGAAGATCAGACGACTCGTTTCTCAGTATCTTCAGATTTTATCCAACGAGGTGCAACATCAGCAGCGGTGGATAAAACACATGACTCAGTGGTTTTGCGATTTTGAAATTCACGTCAAAGCAAGGTTACGAATTCCTAATAATCGTAACAAAACAACTGCCTGTTCATTCTTCAATAGAAATGCGCATTGTACAGGCGCTCTGATCACACATTTCCTCACTGCGCAAATCATGTTTTCCTTAACTTTTGCAGCAGTCAGCCTTCCTTAATTTTTGGTTTGTTTGCGAGAGACTGGTGCAGAGGTTACAACGCTAGTGCACTGAATATCTCATTCTTTACGCAGTAAACGTAAGCTTAGATCTGTTTTTGCCAGCGATGCAGAACAAATAAGGCGAAAAAGTTGTTCTTTTTCTAAAAAGCAGCAACCTAACCAAATAATGCTTTGTACTAAAATACTAGCAACTGACAGCATCGAAGGTAAGTTACTGTACAGTTCCAAAAGTGGAATTTGCAAAATATACTTATTTACCCTAAATCGGCCTCTCGCAATTCGCAAAGTAGCGTAGCATTGCCGCGAGAGAAAAAACTCGTGAATTATTAAAAAGGCCCAGTTCCGGATTGCTTCACCATGCGTTCCGTAAAATTCAAACTATTAAATGCTGAAGCAACCAATCCTAATCACGCTGCATTTGAACTTTACTCTCATCAGCCATCGCGAATAACTACTACCAGCAGCAGTTGCCTTAGCCTACAGGGTTAGTTGAGGCTGCCTTGGTCACCACGTCCTGCGCTTTTCGACTCTCTTGTGCTTGCATTCGAATACAAGTGCTGACAATAAGTAAAAGTGAGCTGTGTATCGGTGCCTACCCGCACGCGACATTTGCCCTTCGTTACAGGCAGGGTCAAATGCGTATGCTAACGCTCGCTCATTCCACTGGGATGAACAGACGTACTAACAGTCAGCACTCGCGTTGATAGAGAGCCAGCTGACTGCGCCTAGCCGCAGCGGTCCTCTAATTAAGCAAGGTTTGTTGTAGGCTCAAAAAGGATGGTCAACAACTGACTCTTTTTCTACTACTCGTCAAATTTGCGATGACTCTGAATTTTTGTTCCTTCGTTTGTCTATTTGTGCTGGATTTAATCTGTATGATATATTTGTGGATGTGGTCATAGTGGCACTTGATTTTGAAACATCAAGCAGGCTATCTTCACATTTAACAACGTCATTGACGTACAAATATTTAATTATTATTTGAGTAATTTTGTTTCTGGTGTTGCACGACCTACGTGGCTGTTGTTGTGACATTGCGAGCATTTAACGACTTGCCATCAGCTTTCCCTATTTAAACAAAAAAACATAACTCAGTGTGGAAAAGTTCAAGTAATTACTGCGCTGTTTTCTATGCAATTAAGGGTCAAAGTCCAAGCCATGGAGCCAGAAACTTGAAGCCTTTGCCACACATTTTGTTCAATAAATTTGTTTGATAGCAATGTTGATTTAAATGGTAGCGAGGCGAAACAGCAAAATATATGTGACGTAACTTGATATCAAAAATAAAAAACACTGCAGCCGTGCAGCGAAATTTCTCAGCCTGCAGTGTCCCGAGTTGTAGGGATGCAAACAAAAAACCGGCAAATACATTCGGGAAGGTGTGGATATCAAACCGTGAGAAAATATACGACTGCATTGCATTGCAGCGACGTGAAGCTTTAGAAACGTATGAGACGTCCAGGCAGCACGCATGGACAAATCTGCGAAAAGAGAAAAGTTTCCGGTTGGATTCGATCTGTTAAAGAGAGCATCGGATGAAAGCAATCAAATCTCTTTTTTAAATTATGGGTTTTCAAGAGTTTTTCCGAAATTTACAGCCGCAATGAAGTTAGCAGTCTAACTATCTATGTTCACTATCAGATCAGTAGGCTACAAAAAAAAGAAAAACGTGAATGGACAGGTTTCTTGGAGATACCACATGCCCAACCTCATTAGTTGTGTACAAAGTACTTTGTATCAGTTTTTAATAAATTTTTGTGGTGGTTACAAAAGCATATCCCAAAGATGTTTTCATTAAATTCGACATTTCTGAGCGAAAAGCAGCAATGAAAAGTTGAAATCTGGGAAGTGGAACTGCATATCCCACCAACGCTTGCTGAAGAATGTTTGCTTTTTAAACAATACCTTCGTTTTGACAAGGCGGTGTTGCGCATGATCAAACATACATTGGTGATATTGAATACCTGACAAATAGACACCTTTGTGCGAATTTAGTGCTTGCAAACATTTTGAGCTTCAGTCGATGTGCAGTATCTACTGGTGTGAAATAAACAATATCCAGTGTTGTAATGAAAATACTGTAAGGAAAAGTAAAATCGAACGAGCAGTTCTGCTGTGATCTGCAAAGATAAATCTTCTCTCTGCTTAGATGAATTTACAACTTTCATGTACAAAACCACTGGATTTAGTCACGTTGCTTTGTTTTTATTGGAATTTTGATCATGGCCAACATCAACGTTTTTGTCACTCGATTGAAGTATAAAGTCTAGCTACTGTTGCAACCCTTAATCTGGACTTCCAGTCAGAGACAAAACTATTACAACAATATGTTTTGAAGAAGTACCTGATTAGAATAACCTTCCCGTTTTCTTTACGTTCGCAAAAATAACAAAAAACGTCTGCAGCATGGAAAGTTCGACTGAGACTCTACCTAACTTGGGGTGTGCCGACACTAAATGTTTTAGCGTAGGATGTTCTTGTCAGCAGGGACGGCTGCACCATTGCCCTGAGTCTTTCTATAAAGCACATTGGAAACCGTTACCACAGGTAGCCCTCACTAGCACAAGCAATTATATCCATGAAGAAGAGGGCAAATGCATAATTATCTACATCAACTGATACCAAATATTTTCCACCAACATATGCAACAGCTCACATGCAGTCTATCACAAAACTTTTTTCGTGCCTTCAGGCAAGCGAAGTCGTCAATAAATTTTTCGCAATTTAGTACGACCGTAACACCAGATTCTAACGCAAGACCGCGAGACACCGCAGACCTCTGAAGAAAAGCAGTAATGTCCTTCTTACATTGCGTAACAAGCAACATTATCGTGTTGTCACTGTACTGACAAGAGTCTTGACGTTTGCATTTTCGCTCGTTTCAAAGTATTGTGAAGTTATGCCTCTGCGCAATTTCGCAAATTTTAAGTTAGTAATGAATTTTAAGTCGGTAATGAGTCGTCAAAGGAAGGAGTTGCGCGGGGCCCCTAACAGCGAGGAGCCCTAGGCCATGGCCTATTTGGTCTATGCGTAAATTCGTCACTGCTTGTCAGTGATGCATAGTCCTTTGCTAGCATCATGCATTGCATACATACTTCTCTGTTAAACTTTTCTTAGTGCAAGTAATCCTTCTAAACGGCGTTTCACGTCGAGCTTCACCTTTTTCTACGTAATAGTGTCCACGCTGGGTTGGGTGCCGCATATTTGTGTAGAGTACTACATTTCTGTTGACACGCCGCATGCAGTCCTAGAGATCGCGATGTGCAGCGAGGCAAAGACATGTTTTCCCAACAATTACTCAATATGGTTACAGCATAGCAATGTCTATAGCATCAAACAGAAGCGCGTTAAAATGCATAAAACAAACTGCACAAATGAGTTACGCCTTGGAGTTATTGCAACTAACTACTGTGTTGTTAGCACAATCGACTAACCATAGTTGTAGGAGCAGGCATTGTTTGAGGGTAGAAGGATGCTTTGCTCGAATTTCACCAAATTTTCCCAAAAAACATTTATGGGACAAATTTTCACCCTACAGATCTTCTGTAACTGTTGCTACATTATATTTTCCTCTACCATATTGCCAAAGACGTGAAAATATAAAATTTGGTTCATGGAGTTTTGTTATCACTGTATAACCCAACTGACAAAAGTACGATAGGCTGTGCCAGAACATTGTCAGAAGTTAGCAATCGCAGCTTCACCCTCACCACCGGGAACAGCAAAAGAAGCAGGTTACGATGCCTCAAAACGGCGTCCCACAGGGATCTGTCCTGGCGCCCCTTCTCTTCATCATCTACATCTCTGACCTGCCAACCACCGTCTCCAAAAAGTATACATACGCCGACGACCTAGCAATAATGCATGCTGATGGAGACTGGCAGGCAGTGGAAGGAGTTCTGACCAAGGACATGGCAACTGTAAGTGAATACCTCCAGACTTGGAAGCTAAAGCTCAGCACCACAAAGACAATGCTGGCAGACTTCCACCTGAACAGCAAGGAAGCTAAACGCGAGCTTCAAGTCAAATACAACAACGAAACCCTGCCCTTCCGCTCCGAGCCCAAATACCTCAGAGTAACGTTGAACAGGACGCTACGTATCGCCGACAACTTGAGTCACTTCGCAAGAAGCTGACATCACGCGTCGCGCTCCTGAGGCGGCTTGCTGGATCCGGCTGGGGTTCTGCAGCAACAACTCTGCGAACAGCCACCCTAGCCTTAGTGCACTCAACTGCAGAGTACTGCGCGCCTGTTTGGTGCCGCAGTGCTCATACCCGCCTCATGGACCCCGCCATCAATGACGCTTTGCGAATTGTGACTGGATGCCTGCGTCCAACACCAGCGGACAACCCTCCAACCCTCGCAGGCATCCAAGCTGCTGAGCGTCGTCGCAATGGAGCCACACTGTCTCTAGCACGCCGTGCCATGGAGCCTGGACATCTGCCCTATTCAGCACTCACCCGCCCATCGAGTGCAAACGCAGGGCGCCTCAAATCGAGACACCCATTTGTACCCGGGACACAACACCTCATCAGTTTATCTGACAACAACGACAACATACATGCGGCGCAGTAGGAGAATTACCAATGGAATGCGAAGTGGACGGACAGCCCCACAAGACTCCGCATTTTCATCTCCGACACCGGCACCCCCCGGAATAACCCTCCCAAAAGAGCCTGGGTCTGGCTTAACCGCCTCCGCACCGGTGTCGGACGTTTCCGCTCCTGCTTGTACAAATGGGGTATGGCCTCTGCGGCCTGTGAGTGTGGCGCAGAAGGACAAAACGTCGACCATGTTGTCCTCCAATGTATCGACCTCCCCATGGATTGCATGGTCTGACGGTGCTGGACGATGAGACAATTGAATGGCTGCTCAACACCTGCCCCGAGATCTAGGACGGCCAAGCAGTGGTTTCAACAACTCGCTCAAAAGAAAGAAGCTGGCTCAGTATTCTTTAACATCTACCTCACAGTTTTGAGATTTTCCATTCACATTCTAGCTGTCGCTGTAGCAAGCAAACTCACACCTAACTGAGGTTGGCCTAAAACAGCTTCCTTTTCTCTGAGGACATATATGTAATATGTATGGCATGTGTTATGTCATTTATATTGAGACTATATTGTGAGTCTCGCAGCATTGTGTGTTTAACTGCACATGTATGCAACAAACTGTATGGCAAAATGCGTTCATCAAAACACTGTACTTAAAATTAAAAACACTAAAACACAGTTTTTCTGTACTTCCCTTGCATGGACTCTACTAATATGAAGTAGGTGCCCTGTAGCATAATCGATTCCCCAGCATACAATTAATAAAGCACATGAATGAAATGCCTTCTTTGCCAAATTTTCAAGTGAGTCAATTACTTATCAACTCTCACACATTAAAAAGCGAAGCTACTGGAAAGACTTAGCTGATTTTATACATAACACCATAGGCGTACAAGGCGGGGGGGCGGGGGGCGGCCGCCCCCCCGGGGTTGAAAAATTTCAGGGCAAACTCTGCTTTCAGGGCAACCGCAAGTTCCTCAACAATCCTGAATAAGAAAATATATTTCAGTACAGTGAAAAATTCCAGGGCAACTCTGTTTTTCAGGGCAAGCGCAAGTTGCTCAAAAATCTTGAATAATAAAAAATATACATTCAATACAGCAAATTCAGGGCACCCTCTGTTTTTCAGGGCAAGCGCAAGTTACTCAAAAATTCTGAATGTAAAAAGTATATTGGATACAGTAAAAAATTCCAGGGCAACTCTGTTTTCAGGGCAAGCGCAGGTTACTCAAAACACCAGAATAATAAAAAATATATTCAATACAGCGAAAATTTTCAGGGCAAGCGCAAGTTGCTCAAAAATCCTGAATAATAAAAAACACATTCAATATAGTGAATTCAGGGCACCCTCTGTTTTTCAGGGCAAGCGCAAGTTGTTCAAAAATCCTGAATGTAAAAAGTATATTTCATAAAGCAAAAAATTTTTGGGCAACTCTATTTTTCAGGGCTAGCGCTAGTTGCTAAAAAATGCTGAATGATAAAAAATGCATGTTCAAAATAGTGAAAAATATCAGGGCACCCTCTGTTTTTCAGGGCAAACGCATGCAAAATGCCCTATAACTCCTGAATGTAAAAAGTATATTCAATACAGTGAAAAATTCCAGGGCAACTCTGTTTTTCAGGGAAAGCGCAGGTTACTCAAAACTCCTGAATAATAAAAAATATACATTCCGCGCAGTAAATTCAGGGAACCTTCTGTTTTTCAGGGCAAGCGCAAGTTGCTCAAAAATTCAGAATTTAAAAAGTATATTCCATACAGCGAAAAATTTATGGGCAACTCTGTTTTTTCAGGGCAAGCGCAGGTTACTCAAAACTCCTGAATAATACAAAATACATGTTTAATGCAGTGAAAATATCAGGTCAACTCTGTTTTTCAGGGCAAGCGCAAGTTGCTCAAAAATCCTGAATGATAAAAAATATGTAATCAGTACTGTGAATTCAGGGCACCCTCTGTTTTTCAGGGAAAGCACAAAGTTGCTCAAAAATCCTGAATGGTAAAAAACATATTCAATACAGTGTAAAATTTCAGGGGAAACTCTGTTTTCAGGGCAAGCACAAGTTGTTAAAAATCCTGAATGTAAAAAGTATATTCAATACAGTGAAAAATTCCAGGGCAACTCTGTTTTCAGGGCAAGCGCAGGTTACTCAAAACTCCTGAATAATACAAAATACATGTTTAATGCAGTGAAAATATCAGGGCAACTCTGTTTTTCAGGCCAAGCGCAAGCTGCTCAAAAATCCTGAATGATAAAAAATATATAATCAGTACTGTGAATTCAGTGCAGCCTCTGTTTTTCAGGGAAAGCACAAAGTTGCTCAAAAATCCTGAATGGTAAAAAATACATTCAATACCGTGTAAAATTTCAGGGGAAACTCTGTTTTCAGGGCAAGCACAAGTTGTTAAAAATCCTGAATGTGAAAAGTATATCCAATACAGTGAAAATTTTCAGGGCAACTCTGTTTTTCCAGGGCAAGCGCAAGTTGCTCAAAACTCGTGAACGGTGAAAAAATGTTCAATACAGTGTACATTCACTTGGGGCCGATCCGTGCAATTTG